>Ga0116229_10001991_pt1 | contig 32709 bp, 27 predicted proteins | sample S1TSphgellanicum_3_FD_87313 | JGI IMG/M metagenome (GOLD analysis project Ga0116229, IMG submission 87313) | Host-associated microbial communities from peat moss isolated from Minnesota, USA - S1T2_Fc - Sphagnum magellanicum MG | ecosystem: Host-associated > Plants > Peat moss > Unclassified...
GTTATGAGTAAAGGAACATACTTTAAATTTTTTTTCTTTCGTTGTTTTCACTTTGGGATTCGCATTTGGGGGTGCATCAATAGATCTTGTGTTCAAAAATTGAATTATGATGTGTGGTTTTTTTGATTTAATCAAAAATGCAATAGAAAAGTGCAATTTAGTAGTTTTTTTTAAATGTTAAATTTCATTTGAAACAAATATATTCAAGGAGAACATTATTTGTTAAATTTTGATATCATGTGTATCAAAAAAAGAAGTTTTGAGAGCTATTACGTGTAGAAATATTTTTTTAACCATATTTTTATTTATTTTTCTAACATTCACACATTTAAATCATCATCAATTTAATTTTAATTTTATATTTGCATTGAATTTTGGTACCTATATTTCTTTGAATTTTTAATTTTCATTGAAGCTACCATAGTACATTTACCATTTTGGTAACAAACTACCAAATAATTAATTAAATTTGAAATTTTAACTTTGGCATTTTTTTTTCACTTTTAAATTTTGATAGGTAATGCTTATAAAAAATAATAAACATGGTCTTGTCAATGTTATGAAATAATCTAATGTGTTTAAATTGCCTTAATTTTAAATCACTGTCATGGAAGGTTTATGGTTCAAAACATGACAATTGAACTTTTGATTTTATTAAAATTTCGGCACAAATAATAAATAATTTTTCAAAAGTTTGGCAAAATGAAAAATAACTTAATTTATGCCAAAATGGTAAAGGTACTTAGGTTTGAAATTGATAAATTTATCCACATGCTTGTATATGTTAAATAAACAATCATCAAACATAAAAACAATCATAAAAATGACCTAACATCAAGTTGTTGGAAAATCTTAAATAACATTCAATAACTTGTCCAAGTTAATTGAAGGACACTTCATTAATGTTTTCATGATATTATTTTCCAAGGTTGCTAAGAAGGATGTCCCTAGACTAAAGAACATCCCAATAAGGATGTCCTAGGACATCATTAACATCCCTCCAAACATCCTTATTGTCAATAAATTTTTTAAATATTTTTTAATAAAAAAAAATTGGTTCAGATTTACCTTTTTCCATCATCTTTAATTACTTTGCTACATTTATTGCATGCAACAATTTTCTCTTGCCTTCTCTTGCTTGTGGAGATTTTTTTCACATGATATCCACTTTCCATTGTCCCAACCTTATTCACAAAAAAATCATTTGATTACATCATTAGTCTGAAATGTTGTTCTTTGATTAGCAATTTTGCAAATTCAAACATATCTACTTATGAAATATTCATTGCATATATTTCATGTGATGGTTTTTTTGCCTCTTTTTGCTTGTGGTGACTTTTCTCACCTTGTTTACATTTTCCATGGGCTTAGTTTATCTCTTTGATAGAAAAATAAAATCCATTACATCATTATTCTTACAAGTTGTCCTTTGATTGACAATTCTAGCAATTCAAACATATATATTCTTAATTGCAAATGAATTCATAAATGTTAATGAAAAAAGAGGAATTCAAAGAGATGTGACACAATGTCATGACTTTAACATGGGTGCATGACCACCTTTTAGGAAAGACAAAAAAATGTCCTTGGGATGAAGGAAGTTGAATGCTTCTAGGTGGAAAGGGGCTACAACCAAGGTTAAATGCTCATGATCATAAGGGGAACAAGTTGCAAGATGTCCTAAGCCTCAAACACATTCCCACAAGTTGGGAGAATGTAAAGGATGTGAATTCCAAGCATTCTTGGAGTGATCCCAAATGGGAATCACTTTGGTAATTGGAGTCTGAAAATTGCCTTAAATCTTTGGAACAAATATATATGTGTAGTAAATGTGATTTTAAATTGGGGTTGAAGTTATGGCCCAAAAAAAGGTCGAGTGTCAAAGTTGTTTGATTTCTAACTATTAAAACTTGGGAAATATGGGTCGAATCACCTTGGATTGGATTGTGACATGGCATTGGAAGGGTCTTGAAGAAAGCTACAAAATATTAAGGAGTTAGGAAACTTCAAAGTTTTGAAACATTATGTGTCCCAATTTTGAGACCCTTGAATTTTTTTGTTATTTCAATTCAATCATTATAGCGATTCATAAAATATATTATTTAAGGGATAAAGTGGTGACATCACCCAAGTTTGGGCCTTGTGAATTCTAGATGACCCTGTGACCTAACTTGGTTCCAAATGCACAAATTGCCCTCTTCTTTTGGTTAATGCATTTTCATATGTCCATGAATTCAACTTGAGGAGCTCAACCTAGTCCCATCTTAGAGCTTTCACATGGCCTTTTAACCTTTGAGTGCAAAGAGGTAGAGAGCACACCCAAGGCATTTAAGTCTTTCACAATGCATTGTATGGAAAAAAATACTCTAATATCTTGTGGTAATCCTTTGGGGGCATGTCACACAAGAAAAAAAAGGTAAAAGGTAATAGTAGATAAGGAATGTACATTGTGCATAGACCTAACATCATGTTGAACATTGTAAATAGAATCAAAGTTCAAGTACCCAAATAATGTTGTGTTTAATTTCACCATCATTATCGATGTTGGGCATAAGCATGGTACAATAGACAATTTGTCTTCATTGTCATAAGAAATGACAAGTAGCCATGAATCAACTTTGATTAATTGAAAGTAATTATATTATTTTATTCAATGATTAATATGAAGAAAATATGTTATTTTATTAAAATAAAATTGACAAACCACATTTTAAATATGCATTCAAATATATATATTTCAAATCCATTTATTTGCAAAGATGTTTGGGTTTCACAAAATAGGTTATGTGTAGATGAAATATTGATTTTTTAAAATTTAAAATTAATGAAAGTGCATAGAAGATACTTGTATATTTTCAAATTGTGCATTTATGGTCATAATATATTGAACTTTCAATGTAAAAGTTATTTTGAACATTATATTGACTAGGTTAGTTTCAAAGCTATTTGTTATTTACTTTTACAATATTATTATTTTTTAGATTTTATATTCAACTTACCACAAATTCAATGGAAGCCTTGGTTTTATAATTCTTCTTACAAAGGTTTTTTTATCTACTTTTTGTGTTTATTTCAAAATTTGTATTATAAATTGTAAATTGGATGTTGGGCAAATTATTTTTTCATCTAGTTTAACATTGTTTCACCTTGCTTGAACACCATAATTTGAAAGGATTGTTTTAACAAACACATATGAAAATATTTTTATATACTTTAAAAGAAAAACATAAACATCAATAATCTACTTGTGAAGCTTTTGCACTACTTGTTAAGAAAACATGACAATCAACGTAACAATAAAAAAATAACAATAATTCAACTTACTTTAACGTGATTAAAAACATGCAAACACTTTCATGAGATCAATCAACATGGAAAAATGGATTAATAATATGACGCAACGTCATAAATGTGTGTTGACACCATGCCAAAATGATATAAAAGAGAAAAAAACATTTTACATATTTGTAATCTAATTATTGCACATTGTAATAACAAGTTTGGGCCAAATCTTATGACTGTAATTTTGTGATAACCATTCAACCAATTTTTAGATTGTGGAAGAATGCATATTTAGTAAAAACCTATTTCAAATCTCCCACCAATTACATAGGTTCCTTGAATCAATTTATTTATTTTGGACAATATTATGAGGTTGTTATCATCATTCAATAAATATTATTGAGTAATTTGGTAAATTCATTTTCCTAATCTATGCATACCAACTTAAGTATGACAATGATGTCAAGATCACACTTCAAAGGCCACCAAGTTTAAAGTCTAAACACCTTGAAAAATCATTAGATTTTCATTGCGTGTGCATATATGTTGGGCAATACCTCATGCCAACCACTACCACCTACATATCTAATCAAATTTAGGGTCACATATGTCATAACAAGGTGTATGCCAACCACCATTTTTCACAAAGCCTAGTTGATGTGATATTTTCAATGTTATTTGATTTGAAACTAGGTGTAATATGGGTTTACATATAAGTACATGGAAAAACAGAAATCAATTATTTTGTGTTTTATTCTTTCTTTTTCATTCAATTTCCTTTTCTTTTTAAACCATATAAAATATTTGAATATGGGTTCCTATTTAAAAATTTTTAAAATTCTCATCACAATTAATTTCCCTCAATTAAAACCAAATGTTTATATACCATATTCACAAGCTTTTTAGTTTCAATTTTTTAATAAAAAAAATTAAAGCCAATATTTAAAGTAGAGAAAGATTTAGAAATTATAAAATTTCCCACAAATTACAAACTATATGAAATTTGACTCTTTTTTATGAAAAATTACCCATTCAAAATTATAAAAAATTATTGTTCAATAAAAAAAAAGATGTTATTTTGGTTTGTTTTAATTTTGTTCAACTACTTTTCAAATGAGGTAGTTAATAAATCTAATTATGAAATGGTCAGATATTCTTGGCATTCACATATCAAATGGCGATTTAATATTTATTAAGGAAATGTTTTATATTATACATATGACAAAAGTTTAGTAATTGAATATAAAAAATAAAGCATGGTCATTTAATTTTTTTATTATAAAAGCCTAAAAGTTGTGCAATTATATGAACTTTGACAAATACAACTTCATTAAATAATATAATATCTAGACCATCTTAATTAAGACATAAGCATGGTTCAAACATTTTAATTATTAATTAAAAAATATCTTTCCTTCAAACGTCAAAGATGCCCAATATTGTCCACCTACTTTGGAATAGGCCTTCTCATTGTGCCTAGGTTGAAAAAAGAAGAAACATGATGTGTAACACCCATGTAGGTTGCTTTGTTCATGGATTGTGAATTTGAAACTCTAGGCATGGCCAAAGCTTGAAATGCATGTGAAAGAAGGTTGCAAGTGTGAAGCTTTAGACAACACCAAATGTTGTACAAAAACTAATCTCTACTTTGTGTGCACCCAACAAAAACCTAGCAAAACATTCCTTTCTTGTTTCAAATTGTTGTGATTTTTCATTGGAATGAGTTTTTAAAACTACGTTGGATAAGCAACTTTGAGCATCCATTTCTCTTTCATTTCAACTCCATTTTGCACAAAAAATATTTCCACATGAATCATGTGGAGGCCTTCTAACTACAACCAACAAGGTTGTCTAAAAGTAAAAGACAAAACATTTAATGGTGAAAAATTTCCATTTATATCCAATTTTATTTTTTATCTCAATAATTTCATCAATAAAAATAAAAATAGAAATAAAATAAAACTAGTGTAGTTATTAAGTATTGTCAAAATTCTGAAATATTCAAATTGGGTCTATTAGACTTTTTTTTTCCCCCCCAAAAAGTCGACATAGCTATTGTGGGTACAATATTCATAATATCCCCTTACAAAAGAGGATGGATTTCTACCTTCTCCATAGAAGTGTGAGGGATCTTATGCCTATAATAACCTATTGTACGTGCCATTCTTAAGGAGTAGGTGTAAGAGCCGTCTATTGTAGGTGCCATTCTTAAGGAGTAGGCATAAGAGCCGTCTATTGTAGGTGCCATTCTTAAGGAGTAGGTGTAATAGCCGTCTCACCCCCCCCTTCCCCCCACACCTTATGATCTACATATGTTTAGGTTCATGATAACCTTGGACTCGTGCTTAGTAATGGATAAAGCTCGGGGGTTGAATGAAGCCCACGGGTGAGGTACATTCATAAAATGCAAGGCTAGATGAGACTATTGCCTTGTCCTCGGTCCTTTTACTTTTGGGAACTTCCCCACCTTAAGGCTTTTTACCCGACATGAAAAAAGTTGTGGTCCACAACCATTCCAAATTAAATTATTTGCCGGTTCCACCAATCGTGACATCCTTATTGACAAATTTTTGACATCTAATCTTGTGTGTGTTTATATGTGACGTTGGGTCACCATTGGCATCCGTCATAATAATTTTGTGTTTTCACACCCACCTCAAATTGTCCCATGTTTGACGCTTGTACACAAAACACGATGTCCCCAACCACTCTTTGTTTGACACTTGTACACAAAACACGATGTCCACCACTCTTTGTTTGACACTTGTACACAAAACACAATGTCCACCACTCTTTAGACCGCCGCCATACCTTGTAACCTGCATGTCCTTCCTTTTTCAAACTTTGACGTAATGTCTCTCTCCTCCAAAAAATACCGATCAATTTGTTGCCCCTTTTGTTATTGTTTCTACAAAAGTTGTTGTGTCGGTGGGCGGGCGGGCGCCATCATCATACGTGTTGTGTTGTTGCACATGTCATATGTGTTCCAAAGGAAACCTCTCGACTCCGCATATAAACCACTATCAAATACAAATACCCAAAACAACAACGGAATTGTCAAATGATCCTTCTTATATGCATTTATTTTGGGACATGGGGTCAATCAAGTTCCTATTCAAGTTCCATACAATAATAATATGGGGAATTTATTTCAAGTTTTATTTTTTTCTATGAAATTTAATTTTCCTTGGCTGGTGGGATTTCGAAAGCCATATATGGACCATTATTTATTTATATTTACATTTTTGGCTGAACAAGAGCAATTTATAAGGTCCAAACTTCAAAGGAAACAAAGTGCACAAATATTGTGCTAGAACCCTATTTGTAAAATAGTAGTTCCGCATTCCCTATTTACTTCAATCAAGATAACTAGAAAAATAAAATTCAAACCACTAAATCCATCAACCCCATTGACCTAAGAAAAACCCCATTATTGGTTGGGGGGCAAGTTCCATTTTTAAAAATATGATTTAATAAATAAATAAATACTGAAAATGGTAGGTAATTAATGAATGAGAAAAGAAAATCATTTGTTCATCCTTGGGATTCAAGCATATGGGGGTGGACTGGTGACCTTAGCTTTATTTCTTGACTTCTTCAGATACTATGACCCACCCACAAGATTAAGTAGTTAGTTCAATTGATAGTTCTATAGGAACTTTGACGACTCGTAACTTCCTTAAAAAAAATAAAATTTCAAATCAAATGTTTTAAGTGGGATCCATTTAATCACTTCAATTGCAGTTCACCTTTACTTTTTGAAATCGTCGGTAAAAAAAAGTTCCGTAAGCAATTTTATTGACTATTTTCAAGAAATGTTTTCAATAGGCTAGTTTTAAAACCATTGTTGATAGTTTTTTTTTTTTTTTTTTTTTTGTTCGTACCTACTTTTGATAATTATTTTCTATAGTTTCCTAATTATTTTTCATTGCCTAGTTTTTTTTCATGTATTTTCTAAGGCATGGGAACAACAAAGTGATCAATCTCATCCACAATCTTTTGTCAGAATAACTTCCAATGTGGTTGTCATTTTTGCCTTGGCCATAATAATTATCTGATGTCATGGGGGGGTCAGGACTTCTCCTCTGGAGGCGATTCTGCAACATTGTTACTTTGTAGATTGTTCTTTAGACTTCAACTAGGATGCAGGGCCCACATATTTCCACTCATGGCTCTCAAGGGATGGAAGGGGGGAGGGCTCCAGCCAATCACGAATTACCGAATCAAGCATGTGCGGACACCAATTATTTTATATAAGCAGAATGTTCTATGTGCCAGTCACATGCATTCATATGAGCAGTTGACCCTAAGAATTGTAGGGTGAAGGTTTGCAATCTTTCTCTTTCTCTCTCTCTCTCTCTCTTAATGACAATTAAGTGATGTGCTGGTTGCATGGCATTTGGAAGATGATTTGACCCTCAGAAACTCAGGGTGAAAGGCAAAATTTTCCCAATTTGGGTGACCATGATAATAGCTATATAGCTGGTTTGCCTATGGCACTTGAAAGAGCAGTTGAACCTGATAAACTCAGGGTGAAAGATGGAATCTCTCTCCATTTCCAAATGACATCTTTGGTGTTGATTTGCATGCATTAGAAAACAGCAGTTGACCCCAAGAAACTCAGGCTCTAAGGTGGAATCTTTCCTTTTTGGCATGACAAGATGACCTGAAGAAACTCAGGGTGGAAGGTGGAATCTCTTTTTTTTTTTTTTTTCCTCCTGCTGAATGACAATCACCCTAAGAAGCTTCAGGTGAAAGGCACAAATATCTCTCTCCTTTTTGAGTGAACAATGTCCCCAGGGTGTTTTGCATGGCAATTTGAAAGAGTGGATGACCCTAAGAAACTCAAGGTCAAAGGTGAAATATCTTTGTTTATGGTTTGACGAAGTTTGATAGGTATGGATGGGTCAACTGGCATTTGAAAGAGCAGGCGACCCTAAGAAACTCAGGGTGAAATCCAGAATCTCTCAATTTTTGGTTGACAATGATGACAAGGTAATAATATACATGTGTAAATGGTTCACATGCCATTTGAAAGAGCAGGTGACCCTAAGAAATTCAGGGTAAAAGCAGGAATCTCCCTCGCTCTTTCTCTCTTCCTCTTGGCTGACAAATAAGAAGAAGAAGAGGAAGAAGAAGAGGAAGAAGAAGAGGAGCTCTGTGATAATGTTTTTTTTGGGTTTTGTGTGGGGGAAGAAAATAGCATGCAAGTTTTTCCCCTTCTCTCCTCAACTTATTTGTTGAATTTTTAGTAAGTGGCACTGAATTTGGGTTTTTTTTCTCTCCTTTGGGGGTGGGATTTTCCATTTCCTTTTGCTTTTCTTTTCTCTCTCTTTTTCGGAGTCTGTAGTGGAAGTGTGCTTTTGGGTTGCGCTATTTCTTTTCGTTCAGGAACTCCGTTTGTTTGTGTGTGTGTGTGTGTGTGGCGGGGGCGCGCGCGAGCGGGGCTTTCATGCGCGTGTGTGCATGTCGTCGTATTAGGGTTTGATGATTGACGAGTGTGGTTTTCTTCTTTTGTTGAGAATATTCTACTTTCTTCCACTATTGTTGTTGTTGTTGTTGATGATGAAGAAGAGTTCCGTGCGTTGTTGGTAGAGAAGTTGTCGATTTTTCTTTTTTTGAAGAGGAGAAGGAGGTGGGGGGTGGTGGGGGGTTGTTCCAAATTCAAGAGCTGAGAATCTTGGCAGTAAGGAGCCTATGAAATTCTTACAAGGAAAAGGAGGCGGCAGGCGCCATTTGTCTGAAGGAGGATGAAGATTTTTGACAGGCTTAAGACAAAAGTGGTAGGGAGAAACAACAGCAGCTATGCAGATGTGATGTCATCAAGGGAAGCTCAAGACCGGGAATTCAAGGGCTTTAGGGTTGTTGGGGTGGAGCGTATGGGGTGGAGGGATGCTGCCGCTGCACATCATCATTATCATCATCATCATCATGGGACACCGAGCCGTCGTACTTTCCGGAGTGGGAGTTTAGATTGCACTCCCTATACACCTGAACAGCATTCCAATGAAGGATCAGCACATTCTTCAAGTGGAAGAACTCCACGAACAGCAAATGGAAGCACCCGCCACAATCAAGTGTTCTGCAGCCCAAAAGTGTTGAAGGTAATAGCATGTTTGATTTTTTCCTTTCCATTTCTTTTTCTTCCAGTTTGGATTTGATCTGAACTCCTTCCTTGGAGTGGTGTGATTGTAGGTGTTGGGTGTTGATGAGGACGAAGAAGGAAAAATATTGAGCTATATGAAAGAGCATCTGGTGAATGAGAGGTGGACTTCTTCTTCAGATTCAGAGACATCAGAGCACAGTGGGTCTCTGGAAGGGGAACTTTCAGCCACAGAGAGGCTACTGTTCTACAGTGGTAAATCAGCTGCACCAGAGGTTTTCACAGCAGGAGCAACTGTTTTGCCAGAAGGTCAAGATGGTAGTGGAGGAGTGTTTGGAATGTGGAACAATCAGTCAATCCTTCCTCATGCAACTGGTGATTTTATACTCTGTTCCCCCTTTTATGTCTTGTGAAATGTTGACTAAGTGCAGTGCTAGACACTGGTTCTGGAGATCAAACAAAGTAATTTTGAACTGTTTGAACTCTTTCTGAACGTGTGACCATATGCAACAGGAATGAAGCCACTGCCACGATTGAAGTCAGAGCCACTACTGAGCAATAATATTGTTCTAAATCTGCATGAAAGGATGTCCTCCACACCTACAGTACTCCTCCGTCCTCGTGTAGAATCAGAAGAATCCACTGGTACTGGGAAGGGAACCCCATGGGAGTTGTCAGGGTCATCCACTCCCCAGCGAAGCCCAAAGGGACAATCATCACCAGTTTTAGTACCTGCTTCTCTCCATGAACGTGTGTACCAACCTCATAAACTCCCAACTCCACCCACCTCTCCATCTTTTGAGCAGCTTGCCCAATCCTCCCATGGAGCTGCAGCAGGGATGAAATTGAGGGTTCATGCAGACTGGAATCGTGGGCGTGAACTGCCTCGGGTTCCTTCTCATCTCTCTTCCTCCCCACACTCTCTATCCCACTCTCCTTACCAATCTGCTCGTTACTTCTCTCCCCAAGGATCCCCAGGTAGATCACCCCATCTGTCACCCCTCCGATCCCCTTCCTATTCTCCAGTTGCAGGGCCTCCACGCAGGTGGCGAAAGGGCAAAGAACTTGGCAAAGGCTCATTTGGAACAGTTTACGAAGCCTGGAATCTGTGAGTTCTTCCTCCTTTCCCTCCTAAATTGTATCTTCCCATTCCACAGTTGTCATGGAGCTGCTTCCCTTGCTAGAGTTCTAACTTTAGGAGTTTGCATTTGTAAACAGGGATGACGGGAGCTTTTTTGCCGTAAAAGTGATTGATATTGAGGCCATAGCACCTGAGATCCAGCAGGTACAGAGTCAGACACATTCTGAGGGTTGTGTCAGCCTTTGTTGCAAACACTACCTCCACTTCGCTAATGGGTCTGTCTGTTTCTACTGGCTTGTATCTACTGTCTCAAACAATGTGGAAAAGGGGTCATTCAGTCTATCTCTTGCCTCTAAATTCAGTCCTTAGTGCTTTTTCACACTACTGGACTCCTACAAAAACCAGTGCTCCAAACTGTGGTTATCATCTGTAAGAAACATCCATGTGACTGCTTGATACTCCAATGTCAGATTGAGATGTGGGTTAACTTTGTGTGCAGAAGTCTGCTCCATACTTATGTAGACATCTAATGCAGTTTTGTTTGGTAAATGGCAGGAACTTGCGATGTTGAGCAGGCTGAGACATCCTAACATTGTCCAGTATTATGGCTCTACCATAGTATGTTTGGTTACCTCTTAGTTGCTCTTGTCCTTATAGGCCACAGATACTGTATATGATCTAGTGATTTGAGATGCCAAGGTGGCTTTTGTCACTTGTCTGTTGATTGCCAATGTATGCTGAGTGATTTTGATACAAGGTCTTTGACAATGGCATGTAAGAGCATATGTCCTAAATCTGGATTTGACCCCTTTTTCAGGAGAATGGATGTCTCCACATATTCCTAGAGCTAGTGAAAATGGGATCTCTTCAATCCATCCTGAAGAAGTTTGAAGCTTTTGATGAAGTGATAATCAGCACATACACTCGCCAAATACTCAAAGGATTGGAGTACTTGCACAGCAAAAACACTATTCACAGGTACTATCCCACATCTTCCAAGCCATGGGTGTTGGGTGTTGTTCATCACTGTGAAAGATAAGTTGCTTGCATGACACAGCTCAAGGCTACTGGGAAAGAGATGGTTTCTAAATGATGCATTTAAGAGAAATGGTAAAGATTTGTAGTCTCTGGAGAATAGTAGCATTGCCTTGTACTGAAAGGTAATTTTACTTTGGCCAGGAGGCATGTTGGGGAAAATGACACAGGGTGTTTTGTTCATGTGCAGAGATGTCAAATGTGGTAACATTCTGGTAGATTCAAATGGTCAAGTGAAGCTTGCAGATTTTGGATTAGCCAAACAGGTACTCTATCTGCTCCCTTACAGATGGTGATTTGTTAATTTTTTGTATCTCACTCATCTATAGCCATTAGCTTGCAGTGACTACTCTGTCATGTTCCTGTAATTGTATATGATTGGGTGGTTTCATAGAGCCTAATGTATGGAACTCCTCCTTTTGTTAAGATAGCTAATTTTGAAGCCAATATCTGAAAGTGATTGTCTTTTCTTTTGTGCAGATGAATAAAACTCTAGCTACATCATTTAAGGGTACCCCATTCTACATGGCACCTGAGGTCAGTGTTCATTTGGCATGGTGAATGAGTTAATTACTCATTGGTGTATTTTCTCTCTTGTTTCATGAAGTTTTGGTGGAGGTGCTAGAGTCCCACCTAATGTCTGTCATTTCTTGTTGTAGACTTATAAGCTGTTTTTTGTGTCACAGGTAATGGTACCACTCAAGAACAACCGAGCTTATGGTGTTGCAGTAGATATCTGGAGCTTAGGTTGCACTGTTATTGAAATGGCAGAGGGCAAGCCACCTTGGAGTGAATTAGGCGTGGTGAGACTCTCAAGCATTCTTCTGTGTTTGGGATTGTTCAGCAATGTACAATGTTGGGCAATATGTTAGCTTGTTCAAACACTCTAGCACACCACAACCAACAGTTTTGCAAGTTCAGATTTTGATCAGCATTAAAGGAAGATTGACAAAGTATGCCCATGTGCAGTGTGGTTTCTTTTTCAAGGTGACAAAAGGGGAACTGCCTCCCATTCCTCAACATCTCAAGAGTGAAACAAAGGACTTCATTCAACAGTGTTTGCGGGTGAAGCCAGAGGAACGGCCATCTGCAAGGGAACTGCTGGAGCATCCCTTTGTGGCACATGCCCCCCCCACCTTTGCAGCTGCTGCATCAGCTTCTGGGTTGTGGCACGATATGCTCTTGTGATTATGGTACCCTCTCTGTGTTTCTTCTCCATCTCATTCATTCATGAACACATTGGCATAGCATTTAGAGTTTTCCATCTCTCCAGAATTCAAGGTTTATAGACCTGGTGGGAAGGTGTCTTAACCAGGTATTAACTTCCACATCTTCCAGGCGCATATTGACTCTTATGTGATGCAGTATAAACTGCAAAACATGATCTAGTCTGATCCTATTGTCACATACTACTGTCATGATTTGCACAATGTTTTTGAACCAGTAAGGAGGTAATGAGTTCCAGGTTTTGGGAATTGAGCCGTCAAGACATCTTGAAATATTCTGGTTGTCACAACTCTTTCTGCAGAATCTAGTTAACTAATGACTTGATGGGATGTTTGACAGAGTTGGGCAACACCACTGACATGATGCTCTTCCTGCCATATGGCAAGCTCATCTCCAGATGCAAGCCAGTGTGTCCAATGTCAAATCTTTACAACTTTACACTTCTTTTCTACACTGGGATCCAGTGTATCCTATCATGTGCATATACTGTTTCAAGGGAGGGATGAAGCCCATGCAAGGTGCCCCAGTGTGCAGGTGGGAGAGATTTTGAGTGACCTTATTTGCCACTGACAATCTATGCAGACAGGGATATGCATTCTGGGTAGTTTGGAACTGTCTTTAGCACAAAATAGCAACACATACATTAACAAGTAGAAGAGGAATGTGAAGGTGGAGTTATCCTGCATGACATGAAGGGTGAGGCTGTGAGCCCCAATGAAATGAACCTGATGAGTGCTGCTCAGTGCTACACTGAGATGCAGAACACTCCACAATTCTAAAACACTGGAGTGTCTTGACTTCATGCATACAAAGTATCAGCAGTTTGCAGTTTTGAGGCTGCTGAAAGCCCAAAGTCATGTCGGCACCCCACAAAGGCTATGGAGCTTGCCTCTGCTGGACTGCAGTGATGGGTATGTCTTTTGAGCTCCTCTCTCACAATATGGTTTTCAGTCCTGCACAAGAGGTGGATGTCTCAGCATTGTCTTCTCGAGCAGTTCATTCTTAGAAATCTGAGATAATGATTGTTGGTCCTGCACAAGAGCTGCATGCCCAAGCAGTCTTTTCTAGTAGTTATGGGTTTCAAGCAAGCATTCTCAGAAATCTGAGATAGCTTTCAGAAAGCATGTTTCTATGTCAGTTGGTTGGCTATGTGCGTGGACAATAGCATATCTTGCCTTCCAACACTAGATGACCGGATGGAGCTTTATTCTGGGCTCTCTAGTTCTGAGGAGATCTGCCATTTTTAACTACTTGATGCTTCTTGAGTGTAGGGGCAGGAAATTTTGTTCTCCATTGAGGAATGTTCAGGATAGCACTAGGCATTTGATGGTGCCAAGTTAGTGCAACTGCATAAGTGGTTGTTAGTAGTTACATGCTTTTTGTTGAAGTTTTGGTGCCATTCTAGGTTCTTCTGCTGGGCAATTATGCTACTTTACACTTATGTGGAATTCCTTCATTGCAGGGCTTCATATGCCTGGAAGCTGAGCTCTTGTGTGTCATGGAGAAACAGTTTTCACAAGGAAGGACTCTGTTGTGGTCATTCAGGAGAGGGATGCCCAGCTGATCATGTGCGCATTCTGTATACTGAGTTTTTATTCAACAAACTATGATTTCAGTTCAGTGTGCTTGTGCAGTGAGATGCTTTCCTCTCCCTCTATGCCAGATGCCAAGAGGATGCAAAAGATTCCAAGCTTCCCTACCTGAATGGCTCTGAATGCAGAAAACTTTGAAACCTTACTCATTTCCTGTTAAATTCCTTCTTCCTTCTCTCACAAAATATGTAGACCATTTTTGTAGTTGGATGGGGTTTCTGAGGACCATTCTTTCCATGATTAGCAGGTGTATGTTTGCAATCTATTTGAAAAGAAAGAACAACGGTGTATTCCCAATCTATTCATTCTATCTATTTGGCAAGTTAAGTAGCCTTCAAATAAGACGCTGTAATGAAGAAGTGTGAACCTTGTTTTGCCTTCTCTAAATTGTGAGAATGGAGATTTCTCAATTCTTATGTGATATATTCACATAAGAACCCATGTAGGGTGGTTACTACAAATGGGAACAGACACCTGGTAAGTTGTCAGTGCGGTTCCTAGGATTCAGAACTATGGCTCTCAGAAAAATCAATAATTGGTTCTGACATGTAACCATGGTTCTCACCATTTTGAGAAAAATGACCGCCCATAAAATCACTAGTTCTACACCGCTTCTTTCATGAGAACTGCTGGTTCTTTAAGGTTTTGAGATAATTGAGACTAGCAGTTCTTTAATTCTGATTATTTTCAAAGATCTAGAACTGATGGTTCTTTGCCTCTGAAATGTTTTTAAAGCTGAAACCAGTGGTTCTTTGTAAATTAAAATAATCGCACAACACTGATGAGTACTTTGTATGCTTGTTCTCAGCTGTTGAAATTCTGTAATATTGAAATTGGGGCTACTGGATGTACTTAAACATTTGGGCAAAATCTGTGGACTATCAGTTGCAAACAGCAATAGAATCTCTCCCCAACCTTCTTCATTACCCATTCACTTATTGGGATAGATTTCAAATCATGGATTTTCCAATCCAATTTGTTGAATCAGATTTGTTGGGTGTATGCATACATTGCTAGGTTATAACTATGTTGAAAGGCGACATCAATGCTCTTGAATTTGAACATTTAGATTGCAAAAAAAAATCTCAACTCAGGAAACTGTTGGAATTCAGCAGTGTTGGGACTTGGGCAGGTATTTGATTAATAACAGTTGCTTCCAACCAAACCCTAAAAGAACTGGCGGGTTTCATGAAAGTACCAGTAAAGAACGGATGGTCACAAAGGCGGTTATTTGAAATTTCGCAATGTTTTTGAGAACTGTGATTATATATATATATATAAAAGAAAACTTGGTTCATTGATTTTATGAGAACCCTGGTTATGAACTCTTAGAACCGCCCTGATAACCTCCGGGTATGTTCCGGATTCCAACATGGAGGTTTGCGTAATCTAGCAAGAACCGGACTCGCTAATTCTGGTGGTCAGGGCAAAGGCGACGGATTCTGCAGTCAGAATCGAGTGGCCTACCGTATGTAACAAACATGAAATACGGTCATTTATGTACACTATACATACGGTAACTCTACGCGGTATGTACGTATAAAGGGCCGGGGGGGGGGGTCGGGCGCGCGGGCTGCCCTTAGTGGCATCCCTCGTTCACACGGTGTCCCCAAGAGGTTTAGGGTTTGGAGCTTTGCCGTCGCCGCATGGCGTTGGTCCCTAGCGCGACGAGTTCTCCGCTATGTTCTTATTCCCTGGGCCTCGTGTCCGATTCCACACGTGAAGGCTTTCTGTCATCTTGCTGCATGCATGCATGCATGTGATTACGAGCGTAAGTTCCAAATCTTTGTGGCCGACTCGATTTATTTTTTCCACAAAGGGATTGTCGTTCGATTCTATCTTTTTTTTTTTCCCTCTGGACATTCTTCTACGTTGTTTTTCATGCCTTCAGACGATGTTGGTTGGTTCGTTTTCTTTTTTTCGTTTTGTTGTGGGATCGCGGAGGTAGAGAGATTTTGCGGCAGGGAAATTCTTTGATGGAATTCCTCATTCAGGCACCTATTTCTCGTCTTTGGGGGAATTTTGAGGTGTTTCTATGCTTTTGCCGCAGCAGAACTATCACTCTAGTTCATCCTCTTCTTCTCTTCTTCTTCAACTGGTTCCGAAATATGATGATGTTTTCCTCCTGCTTTTGTTTCGTTCTCTTGCGATCATTTTCCAGCATTGGAGTCCCTTATTGACTTCCATCGCTTGTGATTCATAAGCTTTTTCTTCAGTGCAATGGCTGGCAAGTAGGCCTCATTGTCGTCGTCGTCGTCTTCATTTTCCTCCTCTTGACTCGTAAATGGTCACGCAGCTAATCAATTGCAAGCTTGGTAGGGTTTCAGATTTTTAGGGTTTATATTCGGTTTTCCGTTTTGGAACAGGGTACCTTGACTCTCAGAAGCCATGAGCAATGTGAAGCATCATCATGCACGGGCACTGCTGAAAGCATTCCAAAGGCCGCCGCAAATACAATGTTTTCGAGCCCCTCCATTGTCTGTTCAAAGCCACACATTGGCATCATATCTATGGAAGCCTAGTGATTCAGATTTCTTGTCCCCTCTGCTCAAGGTACACAACAACTTCATGATGTTGGAATTGGCTTATGACCTTTGAAGATTTTGGACAGATTATTGTGTTTAGTAGATTTGCTGAGGATGCAAAGTCGAAGGTGTGATTCGGACAATGGTTTTGCTGCTTTCACACTTGTGTCTGGTGAAGAAGTTGGCAAATCAAAGGTGCTGAAATCTTAGGGATAAGTGTATCTGGGGTTTCACAGAGATGGGCAGTAGCAGGTCAATCCAATCCTGGGCATGGATTGCCACACTTGTCATCTTGGGCAGGATTTGTCATGCACAGTTTCCTTTCTTCAGCTGTGTCTCCAGATCTGTCTAGCAAATCTGGTAGCACAGGGGTGGCTGCTGCAGCAGACCAAGCCCAGCAGGATACAGTAACAGTGGAAGAGAAATCAGAGCCTGTCAAAGGTGTTGATTCAACACGAGATGGTGAGAAAGGAGAGGATCTGGTGAGCATGAAGGACAAGGAAGATGTTCCAGAAGAAGGAAAATCTGCTAATCAGGAATTTGAGGCTGAACACAAAACTCTTGAGGAGAATGAAGCAGATTTATTGGCACTGCTGGGAGAGAGAGAAGCTCTTTTGGAAGAGAAAGAGAAGACGATTGAAGCTTTGAAGGACAAGGTACTGAGGAGTTATGCAGAGGTACAGAACATACTGGACAGGGGACGGCGTGAAGCTGAAAGTTCCCGCAAGTATGCTGTCCAGGTATGTTCATGTTTGTGTTTCTTTTTTATGCTGTATAACGCGGTATTTCTAGATGGACCAGGCTCTTTATTACATTTGCCTCCAACTTTTCTTTCTATCTCTTAATCAACTTGGGCTTTGCAAGAAATTTACACTGCATACAGTCAGGAACATCTCATATTAGTTTAGTGAGTGCTCATACCCTCCAGTAGTGCTGAATGCCACCAGGATTTGGGTGCCCTGATCAAGGGTAATTGAGATGTGTTCTGCCTTTTGCAGAGTTTTGCAAAAGGGTTGCTTGATGTTGCTGATAACTTGGGGCAAGCAGCAGCAGCAGTGCCTGAAGAGTTCCGCAAATCAGATGGACCAGAGGATCCCTCAGGGGCTGCAAAGCTTCTCATCTCATTGCTTCTGGGTTTAGAAATGACGGAAAAGCAACTTATCCAGGTCTCTTGCTTTCACCCCAGCTTTTAGCCTGCAAGTGGTCTGGAACCTGATTTGTGGTATCTTAACCCTTTTGAGGGTAGATCAGGGTGTTTGTTTCAGCAGTGTGCAGTGCATGTGAGGTCATCTGCACATTTATCAGGGTCCTTTTCAATGTAAGAAGAAGCTGGAAATAGTTGTGACCTGATGATTCTTGAATCCAGTCTGCAAATGGTTTTGTGGAGAGGTTTATCCATGGGTACAGCTATCAAATTATATGTGGAGATTTGGAAATTCTCTCTGCAAGTCAGGGGCTATCTCTGCTCAGATGTTAAAGAGACATAGTATGTCCTTGTTATTGTCTGATAGCTATGTGATTTATCTATATCCAGTGGTTTATGTGGAAACAATGTGCAGAGTGATTTGTTAGAAATGCCTGGTCACTGTTTTAGGTCAATTTGTTGTAGCCCATTGTTTCCTGACAAAATGGTGTACATGGACTAGGTAAGGAAGCATGGGCATCTTGTGTTATAGTTTTTGGTCACAAGAAGTGGATGCAATTCCTATCAAGGTATGGTTTTATTGATAGAGGTTGAACACAGGTATTCAAGGCAAATGGACTAGAGAGATATGAATCTCTGGGGGAGCCATTTGACCCTAATCTGCACTCTGCTGTGTTTGAAGTGGAGGATCTATCAAAGACCCCAGGCACAGTCGCTATTGTATTGAAGGTTGGCATTTTTACTTGTCTGGCTCATCTGTTTGCCACTCTTTAAACAAAGTAATCAATAAACATGCAGCAATATGCACAACAGTAGTCCAAAAGGTTTAAGGTTCAGGTCTTGTTGGGGTATAACTAGTTCAAAATCAGAGGGATTGGTCTTCTTCTGTGCATTAGCCTGAGGATCTTAGCTATATTGAGCTAATTGCTTGTATGGGTGTAATGGATTCTAGGTGGGTTACAAGCTTCACGATCGGGTAATTCGACCTGCCGAGGTTGGAGTAGTCAAGGCACAATAGAGTTTGATCTTTTCTGCCTTGACTCGGTTTTAGTTAAAACACAGAATGTTCAGGTTGTTTCTTCCCTTGCACGTACTGTAAAGAGGTGAGATTAACTTTTTGTGAAGGCAGCAAAACAAGGGAACATCAAGGGACATTTGATAGAGAGGCCATGTCCTCAGCTCAAGACTGCAAATGAGATGTGAAAATGCTCAGGAACATCTTGGGTGAGGTTCAAGATGGGCATGTTGGAAAATGTAGGCAAGGCCAGAAGCTTTAAAACATTTTCTCTAAATGTAATGGCAATGTATACCCCAACCTGTCCCTTATATGGAGATTTAGAATGGTGTGGCACTTGAGAGGCCAGGTGTGTAGAGGTACAGTATATTTCACATGGCTGTTGTGGATCTGATGTCTTTGTAGGTTATAGCAATAAACAACAGAAGTTGCAGTTCTCTTCTGTTAGGTCTTAGTCTTTTGGAGTGTATTCAATTGGTAGTTTTTGCACATCTTTCGTAGATAAATGTAGTATATGTTCTGTTTAGGTTATCACTTAGAAGGTTAACACAATGAGCATCCTTCTACTCTGCATTGTGGAACATGCATTTGTGTGGTTTCAGGATGAAGTGATTCATGGGTTAAATTCAACAAATTCAATTGTTTCCAAGATTGGAAAATGAGCCGAGGATTAAGAAGCATGAATTAATGACATGGGGTATTCCTGTTTCTGTGACTGAAATTCTTAATTGAAAGCTACCTTTGGTTGCAATCCATCCTCACCATTAGAAGGCTTCCAAAGAAAATGCCTATTCTTTATGAACCATGTGGAAATTAATTGTTTAACAATTCATTGGGAATTTTATTGTGCTTGCAAACATGATTGATATGTAATGGCATACCATGTTGAAGTTTCATTTTCAATTTGTTAATTTTTTGTTCACATTGAATAAGTTTGAGGACTTTTTGTTCTTTTCTTACTTTGCATCCTGGTTCAAAATTAGCTTTTATCATGATAATGGCTTTGGCAATTGACTTTGATGCGTGTTAAAGAAATCATTTTGAACTTCCATTTTTGTGTTCTCCATGAGATTGGTGTTAGTCAAACATATATCTAAGTTTTTAATTGTCATGTTAGTTTTGTGAGTATTTATTCTAATTGGAGGGACTTTCTGTATATCATATGAACATATTTGTCACATACAATAGTTACTAATTGGCAGATGTCAACTTCTTACCAAGTTACTTAAATTACTTTTATTAAGTTGTAATTACTTGAAATATTTGTGTTACATGTACATACTTTTGGGACTACAAGATATGTTAAATAAGTTTATTGAAATATCTCTAGTTAAGTTTAGTGTGAAATATCTTGATGAGGCCTTGTACATGTGGTTGTGCATGCGTTTTTAGGGTAGGTAACATATGTATGGGGTGTTCACTTCCTATTTAGATTAGGCCAGCTTGGGGGTGGATCACAAGTTTGTAGCAACATCTGTGTGATTCTAAGGTTGGTTGAAGAGTTCGTCAAAAAATCAATCTTTTTATCATCTCTATTCTTTCATCAATCCATTGTCAATTTCCAACATAATATCAAAATTAGGTTGTTTTTGAAGGAAGGAGAGATTGAAGTTGCTTTCTATAGTTCTTGAAAGCTTTGAAATATTGGGTGTGTTTTGTTTTTCTAGCATTTTGCTAAAAGTTTCAAAGTTCTAAGTGTTTTGTTTTTTGGGATTGTTTTATTCACAATCATGGCATCCACTTTTGATGCTTGAAGTAATAGGAAGTTGAATGGCAATACCTTTCATGTATGGAAGATGAAGATGTAATTTTTTTTGTATGAGAAGGATTTGTGGGAGATCACCTTAGGGGAATTATTGTCATTAAAAGTTGAATTTGGAGAGATTTTTTTTGAAAGAAGCACTCTTGAACACAGTTTGTTCACGAAGAAGGACAAATTGGTTTGTGGAACAATGCTCTAAAATGTTGTTGATTCTTTATTACATCATGTAACACGTGTAGAAATTGCAAAAGATGCATGTGATAATTTTTATGCAACATTTGAGAAAAAACATGTTGGCAACAAATTGCAACTACATAAATAGTTTTACAATCTTAATAAGGAAGAAGGGACCTTAGTGCAAGCTCATATTGACAAATTTCAAATGATTGCAAATTAGTTGGCAAACATTGATCATCCAGTTTTTGATGAAGATTTAACATTCACATTTGGAGGGAGTTTATGATTGTCTTTCCATACCTTTGTGATTTGACTTAGTACTCACATTGATCAATTGTCTGTGGAGTTAGTATGTGGACAATTGTTGCAAGAAGAATTGTGATGTGAGCAAGAAGTGCAATTTAACCATGGTCCAAAACATGATGCATTAATTATTAAACATGTTTTTGGGAAACTCAAAAAAGTTGTTAATTGAAAAAAATTTAAGAATGAGAAGCAAAAAAAGAAAGGAACTTGTTATAATTGTGGCACCAAAAGGCATTTTGTAAAAGAATGTCATGAAAAGAAATAAGATTGGAAAAAAAAATTTAAAGGTTTTTCAAAAGTAGGCACAACAAGCAAAACTAAACTTCTTGTAATTACTTTATTTATTTTTGCAATTTTCAGGGATGCATGGTTTGTTGATTTTAAAACTTCACAACATTTGAACTTTTAGAAAAAAATATTATCAACCTTTTAGGAGTTTATTTTGACTCACAAAGTATATTTTAAAAATGATAATATGTTTGATGTATGTGGGAGATTGACGCACCCCCAGGTTCCTTAAGGGACTCAAATGTGAGTCCATATTGAAGACATCGGAAAAGCAAGGAATCGGGGCACGCTCTTTGGTTCATAGCATTTTGAGGGGGGTAGAGGGGCGTGTTGGAGCTACGGGATGGGATTAGGAAGAATGACAAGCATTTAATCACTCACTCAGATTTGCACAAACTAAACAACAAGTTGGTTAGTGCATAGTTGAAGCACTTTTGGTGCTAGGACGAGCCACAAACAAACTTAGACTGATAAGATTCACCACGGCCCGGACTTGGGGGAAGCCACCACCTTCCCCCTTATAGTATACTTTGTGCCTTTCCATGAAGCCCACATCCAAATGACATTTTGTCTTAGGACTCCTAAGTGGGAGTCCCAAAATTGCCAAAGTCGGGACTTCCGCGATTTTGGAGCCCCATAACTTTGTGTGTAGACCTTTGATCCCGATGAAGTCTAAAGCAAAGTTGTAGCTTTCGTCTAGAGTTTTCCAATGGTATGTTCCATGTCACCTGCATGCAAGGAAATCGGGTCCATTCTTAACTTTTAATGGTCGGGAGTCAAACTGCCAATTTGACTCCCAACCTTTCTTTTGGCCATAATTTGTGTTTTAGATGTCCAAATGGGTGATGCGAGCCCATTTTAGACATTTACGTTTCAATAGCTTTCTAATAATATAAAGAACTCCTCGAGCCATTGGGTTTTGACCCTTGCGATCATTCTTTGAACATTCGGGAGTCCACTAGGACTCCAACTCCCAACATGGGAGTTCACTTTGGAGTGTGAAGGTTTTTTCCCTCACACTTTTTTGGCCTCCCGGGGCATAAGAATGTGACTGCCAAACTTAGTTTTGGCCTGCACCTTTGGAAGCCCTTTGCTTTGGTCACGAGCCCAAGGCTAGGGTCGCAACAAAGATGCATTATTATTTTCAACTTACCAAATGGGATTTCCAAATGTATTGGAGATGTGTTGTATGTTCCAAAGTAGGCAAATAATTTGTTATTGATTAGTCAATTAATAAAATTAGGTTTCAAGGTGGAAATTGAAGGCACCAAATGTTGGTTGAAGTATTTTGATTCAAACAAGGTGATTGTCAAAGTTATTAAAAAAGGAAGGTTATATAAGTTGTTGGAGTTGTTCAATCCTTGGTTGCAAAATGTAGCATCAAGATTAAGGGGAATGGTTTGTGATATCAAAAATTCAAACATGTGTTTATGTAAGCTTTAACAACCATGGACAAAATAACATTGTTAAAGGCATGGATCTCAATGGAGATCATGACTTGAATTTTTGTGATGAATGTGTGTATGGTAAACACCATCGTACCCCATTTCCTTTGAGGGAGGTTTTCATGCAAAGGAAATTTTTGGGCTTGTGTACACAAACCTATGTGGTCCCATGGCAACATTTCATGGGAGGGAAAAATATTTTAAAACCTTCATTGATGATTTCTCTTGGAAAACATTTATTTATATCATAAGACTAAATTTGGTGTGCTTGACAAATTTAATGTTTTCACAGCTTTGATAGAAAATTAGACTAGAACGAAGATCAAGGCAATCATATGTGATGGAGGTGGGGAGTATAATTTAAAAAACTTCAATATATTTTGCAAGGATAATTACATTATGAAATAGACAACCATTCCATACACGCTAAATGATGTAGCTAAAAGGAAGAACCAAACACTTGTTGAAAATGTGTGATTTATGTTGCAAAATATGAAGTTGAATCATACATATGTTGCAAAAGTAGTGGCAACTACAACATATGTTCAAAACCAAATCCCTACCAAAGCAATTTCTACCATTACATTAAAAGAGGTTTGTTGTGAATATAAACTTTCCATAAATCATTTACGTGTTTTTGATTGTGTTACATTTGTTCATGTGCCAAAGGAAGCAAGGACAAAGTTTGATTCCAAAGGTGTCAAATGCATTTTTATTAGGTATTGTGAAGAGTCTAAGGGGTACAAATTTGACAACCTTATAAACCAATATGTCATCATCAATCATGATGTTATTTTTGATGAATCTAGAAACTTTAATGGGGAAATAATGGTTTCAAGGTTGGATTCTAGATTAAAATAAATGGTTATAATCAAGAACTAGAGATGGAGGATGAAAGAAATTTTCAATATGTGTAAAAAAATCTAACAATGGTTCAGAAAAATGTGAATCCTTCATTTGTTTTTAATGTTGATGTTGATGAACCCCATTCTTTTGTAGAAGCTTTGAATGGTGAAGATTTAGAACATTGGAAAAAGGCCATGGATTTTGAATTTCAATCTTTACAATACAATAAGACTTGGATACTTACTCTTCCACTTAATCATAAACCAATGAGTTGCAAATGGATCTTCAAAATCAAATATAATGTCGATGGCTTTGTGGTAAGGCACAAGGCTCATTTAGTGGCTTAGGGATTTACACAAGTTGAAGGTTTTGATTTCAATAAAAAAATTTCCCTAGTTGCACAAATGGAATCAATTGAAGTTATGTTTGTAGTTGCAACCATTGAAGATTTCCTGGTGCATCAAATGGATGTTAAAATTACCTTTTTAAATGAACATCTTTTAGAAAAGATATATATGTAACAACCAAAGGGCTTTGTGGCCAAGGGTAAGGAGAATATGGTATGTAAACTTCAAAAATCTTTGTATGGTTTGGAATAATATTTTCATGAATGGAACCATAAAATTAATGCATATTTCTTATCTCAAATGTTTGAAAGGAGTTTTGTTAACCATATTGTTTATTTTAAGAAAGCTTAAGAAAACTCTTATGTGATTTTAACTTTGTATGTTGATGATCTAATTTTGGCCATTAATACCTTGACTTTGTTGAAAGAAACAAAAAAAATCTCTTGAAGAAATTTGAAACAATGGATCTAGGTAAAATCCAATATTATTTGGGGATATAAATAAATCATTTTTAATAAGATCAAGAAATTTATTTAAACCAAAGCAAATACATTGGAGGTATATTGAAGCAATTTGGAATGGAAAAAATAAAATTAATACCAACTCCCTTTATGACCAATTGCAAGCTTTTGAACGATATGGGTCTTCAAAGTGATGTAGACTTGGAAGTAATGTAGGTTATCCCATTTCAAAAATTTATTAAAAATTTCATGTATATAATGGTATGCACAAAACCTAATATTGTATAGGTAATGGGGGTTGTAAATTGGTTTTTAATTAATCTTAAACAATTAAATGAGATTGTAGTGAAATAAAATTTCCATTATTTGAAAGGCATAATGGATTTTGGTCTATGTTTCAAAAAAAACATCAAGGATGTTATTATAGGCAAGGTGCATTTTGATGATGATATTAATTGTAACCAAGGCTAAGTGCATTTCAAAAAAAACGTAAGCCATAGTCAGGGCCATACATGTTTTGATGGAATTGTAAACCATTGCCAGGGTTTTGAAAGGAACATGAAAGGCTAAACAATTTTGACAAAAGATTAAATTATAATCAAGGTTCCGAAAGGAACATGATGGGCCAGGTGCATTCTAATGAGAATGTAAGCCATAGTCAAGGTTTCAAAAAGAACATGAAGGGCAAAGCGCATTTTGACAAGAATGTAAACTATAGTCAAAGTCAAACGCATTTTGATGGGAATGTAATGTCAAGGACACAAAGAACCATAAGAATAAAGGCTACAAAAAAAGGTTTAAGTCTAAGTTTCAAATAAGGAAAAAAACAAGATTATGTGATTCAAAAACAAAAACATAAGAATTAAAAACAAGAACACGAAATGTGCAAGATAAATATGAAAATGGTTATTTCGTTAACATATGCAAACATGAACATGAAAATAACATGACAAGGTTATGGTGCAAGATCGTGCTTCAGACTAATATTGAACAGATTGAAACAAATGAAGGGTCCTACTTTTATTTATACCCCTTTGGGGACCTAGTTCAAAGAAGCTTCCAAGGAGGCTTCTATGTGTGCATCAAATAAAGAAGCTTCTTGAAATACTTCCTAACTGATAATCGACTATGAATAACTAAAACTTAACTTATAATTAATTGGGATTTAAATCAAAGTTGATTGGGAGTTAATTGAGAGTTAACTATGACTTAATTAATAATTAATTGTTAGTTAATTCAGAGCTAACTAAAACTTAACTGGGACTTAATTTGGACTTAACTAAAAGTGGATTAAGAGTTAACTAAAAGAGAATTGGAAGTGAACTACAATTTAACTAAAAATTAACTGAAAATGAATTGACGTTAAACTAAGAGTTATATAAAAGTTCATTACAAGTCATGGATGAACATTCAAATGAATGAACCCCATGGCATTGCCATTTGTGACATGTAAACCATAATCAAAACCAAATGTATTTAAAAAAAAATGTAAGCCATAACCTTAGTTCCAATAGGAACATGAAAGGCCAAATGCATTTTAAAAGGGACATTTGTCATAGCCAAGGAATTGATGAAAACAATATGGGCCAAGTGCATTATGAAAGGAATGTTTGTTAAGTCAAGTGTCCCAATATTGAAGATTATGATACTATTTATGGAAACACACAAATGTGTGCTTATAATGATACAAATTGTGCTAATAATATGGGTGACCGCAAATCCACATCATGTTATGTTTTCTTATTGGGAAATGGTGCTATAAATTGGAACAACAAGAAACAAACCTCTATTGTTGTGTTGTCAACATAAGTTAAATATATGGCAACTTCATAAACAATAAAGCAAGCAATGTGGCTTTCATCATTTTTTGGGAGCATTGGTGTTCCACAAATGAAACCCATTGTCCTATATGACAATAATCAAAGTTGTATATCTTTATCAAAGAATCCAGTCTTTCATGTTCACATGAAGCATATCAAGATTCATCATCATTTGGTGCAAAAAAATATTGAAGAAGGTTTTGTTAAATTGGTGCATTGCAACATGAAGAATATAATTGTAAATATTTTGACCAAGAGACTTTTTGCTAATAAACATGAATATTTTCAACACTTGATGAGTGTGATTAAGTGTTTAACCTGATAGTTCATTGATTGGGGATGTTATATATCAACGTCCTACCAAGTTGTGTTACATGCACATATTTTTGAGACTATGAGATATGTTCAATAAGTTTACTAAAATATTTGTAGTTAAGTTTAGTATGAAATATCTCAAAGCATGAGATGTTGACCTTGTGCATGTGGTTGTGCATGCATTTCTTAAGTAGCTAACATTTGTAATGGGGTGTTCACCTCCTATTTGGATTAGGTCAAAGCTTAGGAATGGATCATAGGTTCATAACAACATTTGTGTGATCCTATGATCCAGCAGAGAGCTCATGAAAAAATCAAAGTTTTTATCATTTTTATTCTCTCATTAATCCACGGTCAATTTCCAACACTATTAAGAAAAAATGAGGTGAATATATGGTTAATTAAATATATGTAAATAATTTATATCTCGTTTATACGACTGATGGTGAATTATTCTTGATAGATAGAGTATAATCATTCTTCGGTGAAGACATCAAATTGTTTTACATTTAAATTCTTTGTTTTGAAAGAGTTGTAGAATGTGGATGTTAATATTTATGTACAACAAAAACTGTAAAAAAAAATTGAAAAAAAATCTTGGATGAATAATCATTATCTGTTTTCTTGAGTGTTTAACATCAAACATAGAAAATGAGACTAAAAAGTTATTCTCAATTTGCCTCTTAAGATGGTGAAACACAATGATCATGGGGAGTTAGTTGTCTTTCCATTTCACAATAGTAGTATCTACAACTTGTAAATCAATAGGAGAGAAGATCCTGATGGACAAAGAGTACCTGCTTATTATCTCCAAGGGCATTTACATATTGGGCAAGGAATGAGAATGTGGCGATTGTGGGAATGAGGGCCTGGTGTGGGGCCAGAGCCAAGCACAGGACCCAAATTCCCGGAACTGTCCCATTCGAGGTCCTTACTCAGGGTAAAGGACCTCTAGAATTTTGCATCTTGAGGCAGAAATTTTACCAAGGTTAAGGCACCCTAGCTCCACATATGCTAGAAAAATTCTAATGGTTTGCTATATTTGGTAAAGGAGGTTTCTTGTATGAGTGGGTTCTCTCGAGGGAGGGCCACATGAGGGCATGAGCCCCCAGGTGTTCCCAAACCCATAAGTACAGGACCCTTCAGGCATGTAAATGACTCTCGGTGCTCACACAGTAATTCCCTGGTAGCAGGGCCTTACCCTATACATAATGCCATAGGACCGTTCTTCTGCTGCGGGAGATCCCTCAAAGTCAGATTTCTACAAAAGGTATGCACATTATTCCTTGGGTGTATGATGCAACATAGTGTAATTTAGAATGTTGGAATGTACATGTAAAATCTCCTCCAAGAATGATTTTCATGTTACTTCACCCAGAGGGAGAATTGGGAAACATGTGTTGTTGCCAAGTTCAATTGTGAATGCCTACTACTGCCATAGGAAACGTCATATATTCTGTTGAAGTTTGAGCCTATATGGAGAAAATTTACTGGTTCTCTCTTGAATCAATAGGAGAGAGTCAAGACTGCGGATTTGTACAGAACAACTCACTGCAAGAAAACGACGTTATACACCAAAATTGAACTTTTTGGGTATCAAGTGTCAATGCATGGTTCTGCCACAGGGTTTGATTTATGTTGGGAAATCTATATTAAAGTTTATATTAAGAAAATTATTGGAGCCTGCGAACATGTATTCCATACATTCATATGTTGGGAATAGTTTGCAAGAGACAGGAGGAGGAACAGAAGCCAGAGCAATATTGCAGGATGCGTGTAAGAAAACAGGCGTGACTTTTTGATCACCCACCTTGAGACAATTGGGTTGAAGTTTTGTGCGAGAAATCATGCTCAGGGTGCAACAACTAATTGGGTGAAAACTTGAGTTGCTATTGTTGTTGTTGTTGCAAATTTCCCAGTCAAGGAAGGAATTTGTGGCAAGCAGTTGGAGTGGTAGAGGAAACTTGGGTAGTCGTTGTTGTTGTTGCAGATTGAACCAGATCTAGTCATGGATCTGTTTGTGCAGGCAAGCAGTATAAATTACAGGACTCCTGAGTGATATTTTAATGTTGTGGTGGCTTTTTGTTGCAGTTGCAAATTTCTATCATATTTCCATCTGGGTCATGGAAGAAGAGCTGATCAACAACAACATCTTTGTCCTCCGCTACACACATTGTATATTCCATCCCATTCTCTCCCAGTGTCTGCTTGCCCAATGACATACATACAATAATAAGCATAGAAACACAAGCAGGTTCACATGATTCAACCCTCTTTTCTCGAGCCAATCAATCAGGAGGATATATGTCATTTCCTCTAGAAGATTAGTCTTTGTATATTTTATGAAGCACATGAGATAAAAGGGTATTTTTTATGCTATGAAATGATAGAATATTAAAAGAATATTTTATTAAAAGTATGAATATTTTAGATATATTTTATTAAAATTAATTGCATCTTATATTCTTTTGCATGTCATTTAGATAAAAATGGAAGTAACCTCCCTTGGGTTGATCTCCGGTTCCGAAAGAGGAACTCGACCCAAGACCAACTATTTTTACAATTGGGTTTCAGGATCTTCTTCTACTGCACAAGAAGAATCAGCTCTGGATCGAGTGCTTTTACAATTGCCCGAGGCAATTTGTGACAAACATTGCAACCAAAATTAGGGTTTAGGGTTTAGGGTGTAAGAGATAGATGATCTATACGTGGAATGATATGTGATTGTACTTGGGGTTTAATATATGATCAGCAGCTCCTTGTGGCATGCAGAGAGCAGATGATTCACCAGCTCTGATCTCCAGCTGATCCTTTGTTTGTGCTTGCAGTAAATGGATAGCTATACCATAGTTGAACAGCCTGTGATGAATCAAGACAACCCACATTGCAAGTAGCACACATATAACATGTATGTACACTACATGCATAAGCACCAAGCACCAAGCACCAAGCACCGGGGATCTAGCCAAACGTAGAGCTACTATGATCAGTGCTCCTAGCATGCAGCTATGATTTCCTCTTTGTGTATATTATCACTGCACACTTGATTGATCAGCTTCCAAAAATCAACAACTCTAGTAAGGAAGATCTAGATCTCCCAAAGCTTATAAAATGTCGATCTATCAGCTCCGCTTCTTCTCATGCATGGACTACCAGCAAGCTTTAACCGTAGAACAGCAGCAGGAATCGATATTTCAGTCTTGTTAATTGCAATTAACGAAACAGCTTCAGCTTCAGATTTTCTTGCTTCTGATCCATGGGCTCTCGTAATATTGCCGTGGGTCTGCATCACTATAAATCAGCCACCAATACAGCGAGCGGGCCCTCGGTGAGGCCGGTTCTGTCGGGCCTGTGCGGAATCGGCCTCATTAGTGCCCATTCTATTAGGGCACGTTCCTGTAACGTTTGAAGAGAACTGTCTTCGTGAGCCCTACACAGTCGACCCTGTGCAGAATCGGCCGACCCCGTAGGGGCCCGCCGGTTCTCTAACGCTTTAAGAACACTCGACTGCTGTCCGGTTATAATTAAGCAGTGTTGGGCAGGGTATACCTTTATTGGCCTTGCCTACTACCAAGGCAAGGATATTGTGTTTAGATTCATTATAGAGTAAAGTAGCTTAAGGGATTTTGGCCCCTAGGTAATAATAGGTCTATTTTTATATGAGGATTTTTGAAAGTTGATAGTTTAGCTTGTGTTGAAACTTGAGATTAGTTATAGAGTTATAATATCCTGAAGGATTTGGGTTTTTCTTTTAGAGGATTTTTAGAAGATTATATTTTTGCATGGTGAAATATTTGAGTTTCCATAATTCTTCTTTTGCCTTAAGATACTTTTGAATGTAATTGGCAAGGCCACCATGTGACACACCCCTTGTTCTTTATGTTAGTAACTGCTGGTTGGTTCCGATTTTTAAAAATATTTCACAACCCAGGAGGTCAATGATTTTTCACTTAGTCTATTGCTGGGCTTTTCATTTATGTTTGATTAGAAGACAATAGGTTGGAATTTAACTTGATAAGTATTAGTTTTGTGAACACGACTTGGTGGTTTTTAACTCACTAATCAATGTAAATAGATCAAACTAAGAATACTTTAAAATTGATACATAATTAGTTGAAGGTTATTATCTAGTGTGAGGAATAAAAATAAATTGACACAATGCCAATTACAAGAAATTTGAATTTGAACTCATTTCAGATAGTTCTACATATAACATGAGAAGATAAACTTAGGGTGGCATAATTAGCTTGATGGAGATTGATTTAAAGGATTTAAGTTAAGATGATTAAGTCAAATAGCAATTGATTTAATAGTATTAATTTTGTGATATTGAATTTCAAAAGGGTCGAATAAATGATTTAATGTTCTTGATATTGAGATAGCACTCCTTTGAGAATTAACAACTTGACAGATGAGATTATAATTAGCTAATAGTCGAAATGAGTACTATCATTGATGGAGTCATGGGACATCTCCACAACAACATTTTGAAGATGATATGCGACGCCTTCACAAATGGTGGTGATGAACTGCCATGACTACTCACTGAATCAGCTCACAACCATGGCTGTCACAGAAGGTATTTTAATATCTGCCTCAGTTTTCATGCAAACTGTCCTACAAAATGTGTCCTGAACTTCTGGAAGCAATGCGTAAGACTCAGTCATGATGTTGGCTAACATTCAAAGAGACATAGCTGTAAACAATAAACAACAGCACACAAGAATGATGCAGAGGGAACCAATTTTGTCTTTCTACTGGTCTGCAGCAGTCTTTACATTACAAATACTGAGAGAGGAGACATGGATCAAGAATGACGCTATAAGGTCCTCTACTAACTGGCTATGAGCTAAGCCGTGTATCACTAATAGCAGGCTAGCATAGTCTCAGGTTGTTGGGGGTAAAGCCATTTGTTTGCTTTGTAAACCTCCAGCATCAAGAAAGACTGAAATTTTTTTGGTGCTCTCTTCTCTAATAATTCAGCATGTGGTACCCATAGTCTCTTCCCACCCCATTATTTGCAACAATGCTAGGGAGAAGGAGAAGCACCTTTGTGTGCCTTTCAAAGGAGTCACTTTACTCCAGTCACTCTCTGCCAAAGTAAAATTGCAAAGCTGAATCTAGCTGCTGTTCACTGACTATGCAAGCTTATATACCCATCTCAAAGGCACAAATCTCATACTTCAATATTGGAAATCAGAATATTTGAAAAGTTTTTGCCTAATAGTTGAAAGATTGTAGGTACCACTCATTCAGCTTCTAGCCTTAGATAGCTTACTCGCAATTTGTTATAAAATTACTTCCCCTATGTCATGGCAGAGCTGCAAAACACCAATGAGAACAAGTCGCTTATTAGCTCAACAAAAAAACATAACTTGACATTTACTGTCAATGTTGCATGCCTCATTCAGATATGTATTACATATAGTAAAGGACGTCGTAAAGCATCATTTCATCCATCTGTCCCGTCATCCATCCGTCCATCCGTTTGGTCATCCATCCGTCTCGTCATGGTCTGTTTACTCCGACGGGGCAAAGAAAGAGTGAAATACAGACACAGCGTGGGGGAGAATAATATATATTAGTGTTGTAAATTTTTATTTTTTATTTTGGGGTTTTTGGACTTAAGTACACTCATCCTGTCTCTTTCTCAACAACTGAAAAAGTTGGGTTGGGCTTCTTTTTTTCTTTCTTTTTCTTTTTTTTTTGAAATTTTATTTAGAATATTGGAAATTTTCAATGCTTTTTACATTGCCATAATTTTTTTTATTATAGTTCAATGGATGCCAGAGCGAACAGTCATTAAGCACACTTTTATTAGATATTGGCAATTTCAAGGCTTGCATTTGCCATAATAATAATGGCAATGGATATCAGTTGCCATTTTAGCACACAAACTTAATAGATATATTGGTAATTGCAATGATCAGATTGCCCA
>Ga0116229_10001992_pt1 | contig 32697 bp, 31 predicted proteins | sample S1TSphgellanicum_3_FD_87313 | JGI IMG/M metagenome (GOLD analysis project Ga0116229, IMG submission 87313) | Host-associated microbial communities from peat moss isolated from Minnesota, USA - S1T2_Fc - Sphagnum magellanicum MG | ecosystem: Host-associated > Plants > Peat moss > Unclassified...
TAATAGAATGAAATGAAGTTGGTAGCAGGAAGGAAACGTCAGACAAAGAAGAGAATGAGCGTATGAAGGAATGAGAGCTAAAGCGAACGCTACCCCCACCCCCCCCCCCCGTCCCCCCTTCCAATAGGCTCCCTAAATGTTAATGTTAAAATTTGGTGTTTTATCCATAGTAACCATTTGACAAAAGTATATAAAATTGACTTATGTTTAGGTAATTAAAAGATTTGAACCTTTAATTTTAAGTGTATGTATTTTATGGTGGACCATTTTAGATAAATACATCACTCCATATAAGTCTGTGTCAATTTTTTTAAAACAATCCACATCAACATGGTTGTTACTTCCTAAATTTCTGTTATTGTAATATCTAACTACTAAATGCTCACTTGCCTATGAAACCTCTTGAACTTAGGTCAAAACCTACATATCAAAAGATGTGAACATGTCATTTGTTATGGTAAATGTAATTTGGAAATCCTAAAATGCAAACCCATAAAGTCCAAATGAATGAAAGCCCAATTAGAATTTTTTTTAACATGTTCATTATATTATTATTTTTTGAGAAATTAAAAAAAAAGGAGGTCCAATTTTGACTTTTTAAAATTCCATAACCATTTGGTTAATGTTTCAAAATGTATACATTTCCCATTAGAATTTATTATTTCATGCATCAACACATATTTAATCACTATAAATCATTTGGAGTGGAATTCTATATGATTTAAAAATTTATTGACAATCAAATTAGTTGACCAATCTGTATTTTTGAATTTCAAAAGTCCACTACTAACAATAGATGGCTTATTTTCAAAAAATAGTTGTACAAATGTGTTCATAATCAAGTTGCTAATTTAAAATTAAATTTTATTGACAAATTCAGGATTATGTTATTCACCACAAACATCTAAACACAATGCACCCTACAAAAAATAATTGTGATTCTAAAAGTGAACCACTTTAACTTGCATTCACCTTCTTACCATATGTTATTTGAAACCTTTTAAATGAACCACGATTTGCCATTATGAAAATGCTTTGAGTATATTTTTAACATTGTTAATTGATTTGATTATATATTTTTTAATTATTTGAATTGGATGTTTAAAATTTCATGTGTTCATGTTTGCAATGCCAATTGCAAAAATAATTGTCTTTTTCACTTTGAAAGATGAGGGATCTTATGCTTGTTAATTAAAAGTGGGAGGGATCTTTGTATCTTACAATTAAATTTTCTCATAGTACTATGAATTTGCATTCAAATGAACCTTATGTTTTTATATGGAATCAAAACTTTCAACTTGCACTTTTCCAACCCAAACCATATTATCATTTGTGAGTTTCCAAAATAAATCCACACTACAATTGTTGATTTTTCCTAATGTTTTTTAGTAGCACATCATTATTATTGTAAAATTTGAATGAAAACAACTATCATTGATAAACATGTATGCCATGCCCAATAGTTGATATAACATATTGTTTCCAACATGATTTCTTTTAACAATTCAATTTTTTTTTTAACATCTAACTATGGGAAGATTGATCTTGAAAAAATCTTTCACACTATTATTCCTTTTCTATGTCCTCAACAAATGATATACAAATTTGGGGTTTACATTTATGAGGTGCAATCATTAAAATTTGTTAATAGATCAAGGAGTACATGAGTCAATTTCCCATTAATTGATCAACAATTATTGGGAAGGAATGAACTAATATTTCATTCATAGGATATATCTTTGTGTTCAACAAAATCAGATGAGGAACATGGTCTTTTGTTTTATAATCTATTATACATGTGTGTTTTTTAGACTAATGGTTATAACAATGCACCTTTTTCACCTTAATAACTATTTCTAAATATTGAAACAAAGGGTTAACTACTCCATATATGTTAATGTGTTCTTGACTCAAAATGAGCCCATAAGAGCCAAAGACACTACTTTAAAAAAGGACTAAAAGAACCTTGTGCCCAAAAACCAAAATTTCATATGATGACAATTTTGAATGAAATTTCTTGCAACTTGTTAAATTTATTATTAATGTCCCATTGCCTCATTAATGATGTGTTAAATAATGTTGAATATGTATTCATTGTTGAAAATGTGAAAATTTTCTTGTTTCATATGAAAATTGATCAAAATTTCAAGTCATACACAAATATGTTCATTACTTTATGGTTCAATATCTTTAATTGTAAACAACCTTACTTTGTAGATCATTTACAATAATTTATCTAACTAATCCAAGTTCAAACATGGTCCTAAAAATAAAGCCCAATTGTGAAAATAATATTTTAGATTAATTTTGAGTGACAAAAAATATTCAATATTCAATATTTCCCACAACTTAAGTCTAAAAATTACAAATCACCTTCATTAAATCATACTTGTCAGGGGACATAAAATAGTAATAAAAATTAATCCCAATTTCCCAAGTATATTTATTTTTCATTTTATTTGAATTTTCTTTGAAAAAATGTTATATTTTCGATAACTCTTGTAATATTGTAGGTCTAAACATTGCCTACTTTATTACACCTTGGTGCACCCCTACTCATTGAAAATTTTCTAAGGGTACCAAAATCATGGTGAATGGCATTGTGGTTTGGGAGATTTTATCATGATAAACAAAACAAACAAACAACTTTCCTTGATAGATATAGATTGTACATCTTTTACATGTGGTAAAAGACTCTTAAAATTTTTACATACTAAAAATTCAAATGTATTAATGGAAATGTAAAATTACAAGTTTTAAAAGTAATGCATGTTTTTGAATGTGATGTATAATTTGTAATTGTCCAAATATGTTTTAGTATCAAAAAGTTTGCATCAAGGAAATCAAGGGGCCCTTGACAAAATGGGCATTTTTCAATGTCTTTAACTAAAACCAAAACCTAGAATTGGATAAAATAAATAATACTTTGAATTTTAAACATTTAATTAAGTCATTTAACAAACTTTAAAACTATTACCCTAACTTTAAAATGTTAAATCATAAGCATATCTAGTATAATTTGTAATTTTCATTGTGATGCAATGCCTTTTTTGGCTCCTATAAGCTCATTTAGATCCTTTTGAAAACAACTATGGAAATAGTGTATCAATTTTTGAACAAAAACACCCACCACCATTATCATTTCTAGTTGAACCTTTGATATTATTGACATGTTCATAAGCATGTAACCTTTAAGTTAATGCAAATTGAAAACATCCCTTAATGAAATCTTGGAAGAGTTGACAACACAAAGGCACTTCCACTATATACATGTTCAATAACTTCCTTTACTTGAACATAAGTCAAGTCAACAAAACTTTGTTTTAGTTGATCTTATGGATAAAACATCATATCTAAAACAATAACATAAGTTTCCAGCAAAACCTCTTTCACAATGTGCTCATCATTCGTTTTAGCCTTTATTATCTTATTAGTTGTAGATTCCCCAAGAGAGTGATAAATCACAAGTTTAGTTTTGACAACAAAACATTTGAACTTCAAGTTATTCAATCTAGCTAATGGAAAAAAAATTACATAATAATTTCAAGATAACTAATGTTAAGAATACAAATAGAATGGCAAAAAATATATATTCAAATTAATTCAATATTTGCCATGTTATTGCACATTTCCATTTTTTGAAATTCTAGGAAGCCATAGGAAGTCATAGGAAGTTCATAACATATGCAAGGGGGTCCAAAATGTGTAAGGTATACCAAAAAACTTGTCACAATGTCACCCTTTTGTACTTTTTTTTCATATTTTTTACTAGTCCTTTTTCATGATGTACATGGAAAAAAAGTTTGTGATATTAATTTAAACATATATATGATGGTCTAACATATCATACTTCAAAAAATCAAAAAAATAAAATTTAATAATGTGTATAGGAATAAAAAATACAAGGCCAAATTAAGGTTTGCTTGGTACTACTTAAAGAATTTGGACCCAAGGCTTTATTTTGACAATGTTTGATATAATGAAGAAAATGAACAACAATCAAGGTTTTTTTTTATTGGCAAATTCTCACCAAATTTCAACATTAAAAAATGATTTTGACCTATGCAAAAAAAATTTATTGAAAAGGAAAGCCAAAATTTGGGGGAAAATTCTCCAAATCACCAAATTTTTATGATAAGTCCTAGTAGGTAGCCAAAAATATAGATGGATTTTTTTAATAAAAAATTTCATATCTTTATGTTCCCAAAATTTGCTAAATTATTACTTTTGGATGATCATCATTTGACTATATCATAGAATCCTTGGAAAAAACACTAGTCAAAGCCCAAGTAAGACAAATCCAAATTCGGGGGCATAATTTCTTAAGGACTAAATTAGGCGAAAAAACTAATTTCATCCCTTGTTTTTTTTGTGTATCATTTTATTCTTGACTTTTTATTTCGTCACCAATTTTGGTGAAACTAGGGCTCAATACCCCCAAAGCTAATAGTTCTTTCATTAGTGACATTACAATTTTTTTCTTCAACATATGGACAACTTGAATTTTTTTGACCCCAAATAACTATGTGAAGGGATCACACCTTGACTAATTTGGTCTTGCACACTACAACACATTGTGGATTTATACATACAAGCAAAATTAGTAAACAATACAAACACAAACAAGGTTAATACTAAATAATCTCCACATTCTCCAAAAGTTAGGATTTAGGCCCTTCTGCAAGGATGTTAAGGCTAAATCTTCAACATTGAATTTTAAATATCCTTTGTGGAATTGAATAAAGTTTAAGGCAAAGTGACCAACATCATGGAAACACAACCACCATAAACTAAAATTGTCACCAAGACTTGAAAGTTCATCATCCCATGAATTATAATTTATAAAGCAGCAAGCTTAGTAAGATTTTAGAATTGAAATACAAATACCAAAAAATTGAAACAAATGACAAACCAAAAAGACATGTGGGAAAATGGTTACATACCTTTTACCCACTAGCCCAATTGCAAAGTAAAAATGTTGTTTCCCAATGTCAAAGAAAAATAAGTAAACATCAATTGCATATTGGCTACGGGTAGCCTTCCATTCTTCAATAGTGCAATCATAAGGAAAAATTTCAAGAGTATAAGACTTTTGAGCAAACATCCAAATGATAACATCCAAATGCATCGTTAACCTTTTTCTAAGTTTGCTTTTCATAATATTCAATGAACTAAAACACCATTCATCTTCCACATAGCCAAAAACTTGCACAACTACAATTTTAGCCAACTTGATATACTTTGATATCTTTGCACAACAATTTGGGAGGCAGTCAATTGCCTCCACAAGCCTATAAAGGGGTTTAAGGATTAAAGTTCAACCATTGCAACCTTGGAGTTGTTTTTCACTATCAAAACAAATAGATTGTTGCATATTTAAAGTAGTAAAGTCCAAAATTGGTGAAATCTAAACCTCCTTAAAGCCACATTTTTTTTGCACACAATAAACATCTTTGATCACATTTAAGTGTAGCCAAAAGGAAGTTTTAGGTTTAGGGCCCATCCAATAATGGGGATAGACCACCCTAAGTGCATTCATTAATTTATCAGAGAGAAAACAATTGTCAAGTTCAATTATAGATGCACATTGCAATTTCACCCCTACCACTACCTTAGCATAAACATCTCAATTAATAAACAAAATTTCAGAAATGATATGGTGTTTGTACCTTGCCCAAATGTGTTGGTCCCCAATTCAAAAGCAAGGTGGTAAATATTAGTATTCAAATATGTTCCATCTCATGGAAATGGTATCATCAACACCCCATGAGATGGTATCATCAACAAATTCCACCAAACCATTGAAATGTTTGAAAACATTTCCTTGGAACCTAGATAATTGGTCACAATACATAAAATGCATCTACCTTACAAAAGGAAATTATAGTAATGAATCACACATGAAAAACATCATGGAATTGGGGCAAATTTGATGAAGGAATGCACAATAGTCAACATAGGTAGTAGGTAGGCCAAATTAAACATGACTTGGACATCACATTGCTAATCCAAATTACTTGATGTCAAAGCCACAATTGAATCAATTACAATTTTCATCGACAATGGGTGATTATTTTCAAGCACATGTTTTAATGGACACAACATACTTATTCATCAAGTTTTTATGTTACAAGGCGAGGCAACAAATGTTGAATTGAACATTGCACCATCAAAACAAAATCGCCTTAGATTTCATTGTACAATGTGAAATGTATATACATGTAAACTCATTAGGGCATTAAGCTAGTAAGCACTAGCAATGAACATTGAAATCCATTGCAACATAAAGGTTAGAGGCGAGAAAGGTGAATGATTTCCACAAACCTGAAAATGATGGTAAGTGACTAGTTGCTAAAATACACTACAACAAAAGGTGTCCTTGTACACTGAGTGATTTCATTGGATTTTGAGTGAATTCATTACTTGTAATGAACATGACCTAGTGCTCATAGTGAATGAGACCTGGTCGGGAAGTAGTGAATTCACTAGTCTAATGAACAAGGACTAGTGAATTACACCCATGTTTTGTAGTAGTGATGATTTTGAAATGATGACATGAACAAGTAGTCCAAGTAAGAGGGTCACTTTCAAAATGAACAATTAGTCCAAGTAAGAGGGTCACTTTCAAAATGAACAATTAGATGGTAATCATTTGTTGATTTTGTGATTAACCTAAGTTGTAAATGACGACATATACACTAAACAATGGTGGCCTTTGGTGCGATGCATAGTTGCTTTCAGTCCTTATAATGGTGAAATTTGAAAGCCTTTTGATAACATTTTAATAAAAATGACATAAAAAAAACCTAACTTAGAGTGTTCTTTTCATGGACCCCTTTTTCAAGTAAAAAATGGTAGTCCCAAAATTGTCATTTCTTCCGATACCAACAATAAGACCAAATTTATAGACCCATTCAAAGGAACTCTAATAATACGATAGTACCTTGGCCAATTCAACACTAATTATATTATTTTCAGAAATGTTGAAATTTTCAAATTTTATTTCTTCCAAATCAAAAAATATTGTGAAGGATAATAATGAATATTTAAAAAATTCCATTTGTTGAAATGAAAATTTCAAAATTAATTAATTATTCAACAAGCATGTGTTGAAATGGCCAAGGTACTATGATATACATTTTACAAGCATTCAAACAAATGCACAAATATGAATTTTTTTGTCAAATTGTTTTGAACAAGAAGTAGGTTCAACTTGAAACTTGAAAAAAACACTTTCATTCTTAACCATATTTGTAGTTACCTTTTAAAGAATGTGATAATCTAGCTAGCAATATCAAACCAACACATTGTCATACACCTTTCATTATTTAATTCCATCTAATCACAAATAACTATCAAAACAAAAATGAAACACCATTTAAGGTAACATCATTTACATTGTTGATGCAATGGGAAAGTGAAAAAGGGTGGGGTGAAGAGCAACATGAAACACTTTATAAAAACCTCATGTGTTACAATAACACCCTTATTTACCATAACACATTGCAAATAAATAACAACTATGGAGAATGTAACCCATGGATGCCCATCAAAATTGCCAAAGTGAACCAATAGCCACATGCACACAATCCATTTAGCTATTTACTGAGTAGAAAAAGAAAGGGAAAAAAAAAAAAATCTTTCTATTTTTTGGGCTACTTACTTGAAACCATGTATAAAAATTCGATGTTTAAAAAAATTTGAATTTTTGGCAATTCTTTTTTTCAACAAATCATTGCATTTGTGACAATATATTTTTCCAAAATTTCATAAAAGTGTGAAATTTCACCTTCAGTAAGATTTTATGAAGGTGATTTTGTAGATTTTAGACATAAGGTGTAAGAGATATTGAATTTTGAGTAATTTTGTCATTGAACATTCAACAAAAAACAATAAAATGAAAATTAAATTTCAGACTTAGATTCAATACCATTCAATACTAAATGAATGTGATTTTGTAATTTCTACACATAAGGTGCAAGAGATATTGAATTTTGAGTAATTTTGTCATTGAACATTCAATAAAAATACAAATTTGAAATGAAAATTAAATTTCAGTCTTGGATTCAACACCATTCAATATTACAATACATGCTCAATGACACATGCCATAGCGGTGTATCTATTAAGGAAGCTAATTTGTTTGTCACCCAAACATGGTGCCCCTTGCCACACACTTGATATTATTGGAAAGCCCTTGATAAGTGGAGGTGCATTGAGATTGTTTTATAATGTTTAGACATACGATGCAAGAGTTATTGAATATTGAATAATTTCATCAAAAAAAAAAATCAACAAAATCAAAGTCAAAAAATTTAGGGAAATCAGGGTATGTTCTTAATATCGTTGAAAAGCCCTTGATTTAGTGAGATTTTTTGAAGGTGAATTTGTAACTCTTAGACCCATGATGCAAGATATAATGAACTTTGAGAATCATTTGGAAAGAGAAATTAGTTTGGCAACAAGTTCACACTTGGACTAATGGCACATGCCACACTAAGTTATTATATTATAATAAAGGCAAGCTACTTGGAGACCTCTTTTTCCTTAACATTTTCATCTCTTTTTTTTTGTGGGTTTGAACTTTGGAACTTTGAACTCTTGGGTTGTGAGCCTAACAATTCTCCCCAAAAATTCCTTGGATTGAACTTTTTTCAGTTTTGTACCCTTGAATTGAATAAAGGATGATAGATATGGCCTTTTCAGAATCTCTTCCATGGACTAATTAGCCCTAATCTTCATGTTTTCATAGAGGTGTGAATCATCATCTTATACTTTTTATTTTATTTTTTTTGCTTTTACATTGCTATGAAATAGAGCAAGCAAAATTGAAATGAAGATAGGAAAATATGGTTTATCCCAACAACCATTTTGGACCAATTTTACTTGTTTTTGGGGGCTATTGTGAGTGAATTCATCATGTGGTCCATGTATTCTTCAACTTCATCCCTTATAGATTCATTACATCTATTCAATATGAATCATCCAAATTTTGATGGGTAACTTTCCGTCTAAAATTTAAGGACCTTAATGAGCATACAAAATGCATTCCGATTTTTTAATTTAGTTTAATTTTTTAATTTTTAATTCAAAAATATTTATTTTTATTTTTATTTTTTTCTGTGGTACCCAGTGGGAAAAAAAATTAGAAAAATAAATGCTGGGCATTTCAAAATACGGAACGATTGCTCTAGTGGGCAATCTAGTGAATATTATTATTTTTGAAACGCCCTGCCAACAAACAACAATGAGGGAAAAAATTATGCTCGGTAAGGTAAGGTGCCCTCCGATTACACTAAACAAATTGGAGCACATCTTTGCCGGAAATAAATTAATTACTCGGAGTAAAATAAGTGAGTGCCCTTGTTCCCCTTTGAATTGCATGTTCCCTTGTACTTGCGTTCCCCCCCCTAAGGCCACCCATGCTAAATAATAATAATAATAATAATAAAACAATCAGTAAATTAAAAAAATTTACTAGGAGTAAAACAAGTCCGTGGTGCCCTTGTTCCCTTCTGCCTGCGTTCCCCTACGCCCACCGAAGCTAGAAGAAAAAGTACAGTAAAAAAAACCATCGGTAATAAAACCATCGGTAAATAACACTCGATTACCCCCGGCGTAAAATAAGCGAGTGCTTTGTTCCCCTCTACCTACGCGCGTTCCCCTAAAGCGACCGGCTACACCCGGTTGCTGATGCGGGAGGGAGCCCGGCCCGGGCGGGGGGTGCGGGCCGGGTGGCGTCCAGTTCGCTGGGGAAAAGGAGATGGAGACCCGGGGGCGGGGAAGACGGGGCCGACGACGACGACGACGACGACGACGGCCCACGCCATCACGTGGATGGATCTTCGTCTTCTTCTTCGTCTTCGTCTTCTTCTTCTTCTTCCTCCTGCAAGTGCCTTGTGTAGATAAGAGCCGCTGGGAATGAGCGCAATCGTGGCTGCGCTCGGAGTTGTTGGAAATCTTTGGAGTGCTCTCCGGTCTGCGCCTCCCCCTCATCCGGTGCGGTCGTTGAGCCAAGAAGGGACGAGAACGAGAACCAGCGGCGGCAGCAGCAGCAGCAGCGGTAGCTCTTCTGTTGTTGGAGAATCCATCCTTTCTGAATCCGATTCGGAAGAAGCTGTAGGAAAATTGCTGCGATTCCGGATCCTCCCCAGACGGATTCACTGGTGTGTCTGGACTCTCGACTACGCCCAGACCGAGGCGCTTGCACTAAAAAGGACCGGGCGGACGGGCCGGGGGGGTGCGGGAAGACGACGAGGATTGGATTGAAGACGCCGCCACCCCCCCCGCCATCAATCCATGAGCTGGTGGGCCGTTGCTGGGAAGAGGAATGGATCCCTCTTTCTGCTCCGGCGCTGCATCGTCATCGCCTTCTGAAGACGATGAATGGGGTCTCTTTCTCTCTTCTTCGGCCCTCTCTCTGTGTCTCTCTTTCTCTGTGTTTCCATCCCATCTTTTCCTTTCCTGCGACCCGATGAATTTTGGCTTATATATGTATGTGTGTGTTTGGCCCGAGGAAAGAGATTTGTTTTACGCTGGGGGGGGGAGGAGAAGTGGTACCATACGAGGATTCAATTTGGGGATTTGTTATTTGTTGCTGCTGTGATGATGTACTTTGATGACAACATCAGCTTAGTAGATTGCAGATGGTAAATAAATTGCATGCTTTCTTCATGTCATCATCTGACATGAACAAAGAATGCAAACATCATCTGACATGAAGAAAAGAATGCAATTTATTTATAGGTAAATAATGTCAGACCATGGGATTTCAAGTGTTGTCTGATCATCTAACAAGTGAATGCAGAAAGAAAGAAAACCTTTTGATTTGCGTTCTTAGTCTTTTTCTCTCTGCTTCTTGGAGGGAGAATGGATGATGCTTGCTACACATCTTTCAAGAGTAATCAATCTGGTCTTTTTTGTTTTTCCTTAAATAAGACCTGAAACTAATGACCCAAGGTTGGGTTTTAAATCTGTTGTTCTGTTTTCTATTTTTTTTATATAGATATCAATTTTCATCATATTGTTTATTTCTACAGAATGAATGTAGCTTGCAACACTTCTGTGACCATTTTATGAAACACTGAGAATCAGTAGCTCGGCACATGCTGATGATGATGATGATGATGCTTGTCCCTTGCAAGGGGGGTTATTTGGTCTGAATGCCTCCATGGTGGTCTCACCTTGGCAGGTGTGTTGAGCAGATTCTCTCACCTGTTTTAATACATAGTTTCTTCTTGGTAAACTGATCAGATGCAGAAGGATTTGAGATACCAAGCCTTGAGGCAAACCGCCCTGTTGCACCAACTCAGAAAGAGCGGTCGGAGTCCACGGAGTCCTTCAGGCCTGCATTTCAGAGAGTATGAATTTATTTATGCTTCTACCTACCTCTATGTGAGAGAACTTTTAGTTCATTCTCTTTTGTATAGCCCATACATGTAAAATCTTGTTTATTTATTTATTTATTTATTTTTCAGGTTAGGGTTTTGGATCTTGTTTGTTTCAGAAACAATGGATACAATTTAATGTCATTCAATGAAAAGGTTAGCTGAATGAGTGGCTTATTTTCTTGTCTACAAATGGGTTTGGTGCTTGGGATATATTCCAGACAGTGATCGGGAGTGAAAACATTTACTTGGGTCCGCATGGGGCACCCCCACAGCAAACCCGAGGCCAGGAGAGTGCTGTGACCACTGCCACATCTCGAAAGCAACGCTTAAAACAGAAGCTGAAGGATGCTGAAAAGAGAGTAGCAGTTACAGGCCGCGAGAACAAAGTGGAAGTCCTCCAAGATTTGATGGGAAGCAAGCATGAGAGTGTAATGGCACCAAGGAACTCAGAAGAGTGGCTTGACCCATACTGCCACGAATCACAATTTAAGCGTCCCTCAAACTAAGGATAAAATTTTCAGCAACACTACTAGATTGGGGTTGACATAAGAGTTTGCATATGATGTGGTGGTATTTGTGTGTGGCCTAGTGTTGGGTACTTTGTGCAAGAGAGGTACAGCCTCCTAGTATGCTGGTTTGTGATTCCACATGGGTGTTCTGAGAGTAGCCTGTAGGGGGGTGGTTTGTGGAAACAGAAGATTATATGGCGGAATGATTGGACTGAAATGTTTAGGGGGGGGAGGGGGCTGGAAGATGGAGACTTGGCCACAAACTGCATTTTGGGTTATGGGTTTGGTTTGGCAGCAGCTATGTAATATGCCATGACTGCAATTTTGATGATAAAGAATGTCTTGCACTTTTTTTCTCCGAGGAAAAGGGTCTTATCGATTTGCTAAGTTGGTTACAACAACCCTGGCACTAATGTTTTGAGTTTAGTCTCATTGTAGACTGTAGTGTGTATCATCAGCAAACAGTCTCTTGGAGTTTAACATCGTCTTCTTGTTTCTTCTTCTTCCTGCTTGTTTGATGCAGAGGTACCTATCCCTTCCATTTAAGGGTGATAGGGGAAGAAGCATGGTTGTTGTCTGGCACTTTGAATCCATGCATTCTGCAAATTTCAACGAGTTTCTTCAAATTTGTCATAATGTTAGGCTTCTACAGTGGTTCTGAACTTCCAATATGCATCTCTCGTAAGACAAGTAAACTGGAGCAAAAAAATGCTCAGAACAACTCTACCATCAATTTTCTTCAAATTTGTCATAAGGTTAAGTGGTGCTGAGTATGCAAAAATATTTCTCACATCCAAGTTTTATTATTTACTTTTTCCTAACCCCATCCATAAAGAGAAAACTAGGACTGCAAATAGGTGGGAGACTGCTAATAGAAACCCGCCTGGAGCAATCAAACACTCTAGCCAATGGAGAGCAGGTGTTAGGCTTTGCTGTGCCATGTTACCAGCCTCAGCAAACTCTGCAAAATGCTGGGCCAGAACTATTTTGCTGAGCCAAACTGGCATGGTTTCGCATTTCTTCATCCCATTTATATTTTTGCAGGGTCACACATACTGAACACTGGTGGAGTTGCTCTTCTGCACTTTGTTCTGCACTTCCAAAATGTGCCTCATGAGAAGACAAGGAAACTGGAGCAACATAATATAGAATGGTCAAGCCTGGACCTGTTATGTTGGGTAATGCACCAGGCGAGCCACCCAACATAAATGGGCAAGGGTGAGGCACATTCCCATGATACTATTATGGTCTGGTTCAACAATTTCCAGGGAAAAAAAAAAATCCATGTTCAACAGACACATTTTGGTCACTATTACGAGTGTAGTGTACGATCATCACTGGAAGATTACGTCATATAATGTGATCAATAAAATTACATAATCTGCCACCCTAGACCTGACTCATGCAGAAAACTGATCCCTGTTTTTTGTCAGAGCAGATGGGAAAACATTGTCATGCTAATGTCAATACAACCCAGAAACAGAAGAGTATGGAAACACCATCTTTTCTTGGTGATTTTAATTTTTAATTTTTAATTATTTTTTCACTTTGGTAGTAAAAATAAAAAATTCTTGAAATTCCTACAGTTGAGGAGAGGGGGAGGAAAAAAAAAAAAAAAACCAAGTAAATTTGCACTACTTATGCACACCGCACCACCAAGCTTTAGGGCAGGTAGTAACTAGTAATGTCAAACAAATTTCTACAACTTTTGACATTTGCGACAAGTCGATTTAAAGAAAAATCAACATTTATTGAAAATAATTTAATTATTACTGGAATGGTTAAAGTACACTACAGTATTCCAATGAAGCACATCTTACATGTTGGAATATGCCCCCATAATCATGCAGGAGTACGTGGACACAGTGGGACAATTGTCCAGAAGCTCTGAGACATCATATGCGCATTTCTTAAGGCCTTCAACCCGTGTTTTTGGAAACATATAAAATGTTCATAAACACCCAGGATTAGTCATTTTGAAGATCTCATTTTGGAAAAAAAATAAATTCCAACAATATTTCAAAAGATTCTTCATTTTCCTTTGTATCTTTTTTCTCTTTCACAAAAAAAAAAATTTACGAAAAATTTCACATTTCTAAAAGTAATGGAATCGTGCTGAAGCTGCCAAGGCATTACAGTATGTGGAGCGCATAGTATGATTTTGAAAGGGCTAAAAATATATAAGTTACTGCTTTTGATTGGCCAACCATAATGATTCACCCAAATGGTGGGTATTTAAATGGTTTCTCACTCTATACTCAGCATCTAAACCTTCATAACAATGCCATTAGGGTCTTAACTACATTTGCCACATCCAAATTATGGGGTTTAATCCCACACCCACAAGCAACAAATATGGGATTGCATTCACTGGGAGAGCGGGTAAACACCACAAATGGACCATCTTTGTGATGGGGGTTAAATCAATAACATTCAAACTGTGACCCATCATCACTATGGCCAGTTAATCAACAGCACTCATTTTAATTTACAGGTTCTCCTCAGGAAACACAATAGTTTGTGCATTCATACGAGCCCAAACTCATTTTGTCAAGTCTCACACTAATTAATGGATGTTCCTCTTTCAAAATATGTGTATAGTTGTCACATATACCTCCTGCCATTGAGATACTCTTATTGTCGAACTTTTCATGTTTATGGGTGGGGATGAGGAATAATTAACACTCGGGAACTACCAAGCACGTGGACCAATTATGATTGGCCAATTAGAAACAGGGAGCACAGGAGCACCAGTCAGATCATATTTATTACACTCTTATCTGGCAGTGTTGATGTTTACTATGCCTTTTATCAGCCTCAGCAACCTGTGTAAAAATGGTGCGCCAAAACCATTTTTTTGAGCTACATCGGCATGTTTTGACTCTTCTTTATCCAATTTTAATTTGCAGAGTCACATACTACTGGGCATAGGTGGAGTTGCTCTTAGAGCATCTCCACCCCCACACAGGCAAACAACTCCTGTATTTTAGAATAGAATACTATTTAATGATCACTGTCCCCACTCACAAACGTCATAAAAGTCCCTTTCAACACTCAAAGACCATTATGTCTTTACATCTGGATGAGTACTAGTCACTCTCCAAATCCATAGCAGAAAAAGGCTTTTGAAGGGGTTTAAATGACCACTGCAAAATGGACTATCTATACAGGAGAGCAGCAGGATTTGCGCTATCTTGCTACATACATTTAATGAAAAGGGGTGTTTGCCGTGTAGGGTGGAGATGCTCTTAGAGTATCTCCAGCAGTGCTCAGTATGTCTCACAATCCAACTTTAGTTATTTATTTATTTGCAAATAAATAGCCTTAAAACTGAAACGGGAACAGCAAATAACAAACCACCTGGACCAATCATTATGATGGGCCAATCAAAAACACGGAGCACCAATATTGGATCATATTTATTACACTCTTTTCTGCATGTTCGAAGTGTTGCTGTGCCCTTTACCGGCCACCCTAAATAGTGCACCATTAGGCAGATTCAAAACCATTTTCCTGAGCCAAATCAGCATATTTTGACTTTTCTTCATCGAATTGTACTGTGCAGGATCACATACTGAGCACCTCTCGAGATCCTCTAAGAAAATGGATATGACCATTTTGACTGTAGTTTCCAACACACGGCGGGGAAGTATGATCCCCTCCCTGCAAATGCATTAGATTCTGCAGCTGACATTTCTAGCTCCCCCAGCTGGAGTTGAAACCTCACATCTGTACGGGTTAAGGTTGGCCATGTGCTGGACTGTAGTTCCTAATCCAGTTCCCCACCCCCTCCCAAAACGAATTGCAATGCTTTTCCATGCACACATTGTATTGTAAAGAGATGTCCTTTCGCACTTCTTCATGTGCAGCCCAAGGAAAGAGTCTATGCTTGCCAAGGATTGCACTGTAAAGAGAAGTTCAGAGAGAGAATTCTCATTTCAAGTCAGAGAATTCAGAAATACACTGAAAAGTGAACCAATTGGTGCTCTCTGACGTTTAGGGGGGGTAATGTGTTGCAAGGGAAGAAAGAATGCATGGGACCGCAGGTTCTGCACCCATGTGCGCACTGCTCTGTTCACAATGTGTGTCAAATGATTCATTGGAAAACATGGGTTTTCATTCAGCCACAAAAATCACCAAGATTCTATGCAAGTCAGACCACTATACACGATTACTACAAGTTCCAATAGGTAATGCTTGATCTTTGGGCTGTGAGATTTTTTTTAAAAATCTTGAACCGTGTGAATAATGTAATATTTTTTAATCAATTTTCAAGACAACCCATTATTGGGTTGTGGGTTGTTCTAGTAAGAATTGATTTCTCAGCCAAAGCACCTTACCAGAGGGGGCAGACAAGTCAAGTAAGTGTCTGGTGGCTTAGCTCTTTGAAGGGACAATGAGTTTTTAAAAATTTTGGCAGCCTGAAATTCCCACTTCCCTAGGTGCTTGCCATCCAGTCTGAACATTGAATCTTATTACTGTACAACTCCACAGAGAATTGGTGTTGCCATCAATACAATTGAAGGGCTGTGGGATGTTCCAAATTTGTTCGGTTTGCCTATAATTTGTTTGGGTTTTCCATCCCATGCAAGTTGAAATTCAGTGTATCTTTTCAAATTTATGGGTAATTTGTAGGGAAATTTTCTCAATGTGAAGAGTAATATATTGGAGCATGTGCTTCAATTCACATCCAACCAAATGCGGAAATGTAGGTCCTCGACGATGTCAAAACCCCAAAAAGACATTGTTTAACTCTTATTTAAACATTATTTTAGAGACACTCACGAAAGTAGCAGTTAGCTCTTTGGAATTCGTAGATGTTCAAAACATTCCTCAAATGGATAAACAAAGGAATAGGCATTTCATAGAGGTTGAAGAGGCTTCTGTTTTTTTTGTTGTTGTTCTTGCCATGAGAGCTCTTATACAGTTGTGACGTATTTGTGCAATGTCATATGCCTCAACTGGTTCAAAAAGTTCTTTGCTTTGCCTAGGGGCAAGGGCAAGATTATTTGTTTTTTTCCTAGTGGACCACCAAGAAGAGAAATTTCCAGACTGTTATGTCCATAATAAGACAAGTAGATCTTCATGAATCTTTTGATGGCATTCATTTAGGAAAAGTAAGGGTTACCCATTGGCCAAATTTATCCCTTAGTGTCATCCTAAGCATGAGCAATTCAAGAACTCTTTTGTAATTGACTTGGTAGAAGGCTTGTCATGCTAAAGCTCCAGGGAAAGTAGCTGTTGTCCTAAGCACTTGGCCCTTGACCTTGTCTTTTGTTGTTGAAGCTGGGAGAAAAGCTTTTTATGTGAAATATGTCAAAAAAGCACATAGAGTGAGCGTGTTGTCCTCTTGTTCCAAGCTCACAATTGGCATCTCATTATCTAGTGAACTTTAGCAAAGGGCTTGTCATATTAAAACACCTTGTGGTATTCTCCCTAACTATCACTTTATAAGTTGTTTTATAAACAAACATATGAGTTTCCAGTGTTGAATGGGTATTTGAAATGGCACCAAATACCTGGCGGTTATCAAGGTGGTTATAAAAAAATTCAAATAACCAAGCAACACTGGTATTTCCACAGGTCAAGAATCGAACCCTCATAGGTCAGAAAATACCTGTGTTTAGACTTCTGACATTGGCAACTGAACCAACTTTCCTGGTGGGTTAAAAAAGATGCAGATTGTGAAATGACAATGCATCTTGGACCCACTTAAGAAGGGGGATGTCTTAGCATAGGGGGAGCTAGGGAGTAGTCCCCCATGTGACACAGTTGATGTGAACTTGATTTCAATTTCATAAACATTACATGTAACATGGATATTGATCTGGTTCCATGAGAGTTGAGGTAGCTTTTGATGAGCATTAAAGTGCTTCTAAGTGGTCCAATCTAGTTCTTTGATTGCGCACATATCTGGTTGAATTCGTTGTGAATTAAGGTGGTGCATGTGCCATTACCTAATGTCAAATCATCATTCTTATGTAACATATGCCACAATAAACACCACATTCCACACATTGTAATGGAAGAAGTCATCAAGTCTACCTCACACATGTGTCATGAGTCACAACTTTTTCTGTGAGAAAAAAGCACATTTTTCTTGTAGTGTAAATTTTATCATGGTGAAAACTTGCAATGATTGTAGGAGTGTTTGTCAATAGTCAGATTGGGTAAGCTATTTGGTCAGTCAAAGGTTTGAATTGCCCTTGGAACTTTGGATGAGTGGCATCGTAAAGGACTTCATTGTGCAAGTGCCCATAAGTTGTTTCAACCAAAATATAACCAAAAACACTGGACTTTTTTTCATGATAGCAAAATTTTGTGTTGTTGAAAACAAACATAAATCCATTTTCAAAAGTGGACTGTATTCTCTACACATGGCATTGGTAACATTCTCATTGAACTAAAAGCTAAAATCTATTTTTCATACTCACCGTGTTATATGACAATGTTTCAACTTTGCACCTTTTGCATGCCAAGCAGAATCCATAACCACATAGGACCAACTAGTGAGGTAGAGCATTCATTTTGATTTCCTTATTGAATTCAAGAATGCAACAAATTGATCAAGTAAGGAGACATTACTTAAAACAATAAGACTATATGAATGTAATGTCCAAAACCAACAAAAGAAAAAGAGGACGGAAAAACACAAGTGGAAGTCACTTCAATATTCATAGTATGTAGTATGTAGTATTGTTGTGTTGAAAGTGAGGTGGTGATTCATATCCCATATAAAAAACCTTGAAGTAAAACATGGATTTAGGTTCAAAAATATGGGGACGGATGAACCACCCATGAAATGTAGGAATGTCACCATATAGAACCCACTTTTGAAGAGTATTGAAATCTTCTTCTGATTATTTCATGGCCACAATTGGCTTCTATGGTTGGAAATAAATGAGACTAAGGTGGAGAGGAGAACACAAGCGATGCATTTGTGCCACCAAAGCCAAATGAGTTTGTTAACACAGCCCTAATAGGCATAGGTCTGGGGCTAGTGAGGGGAGAAAAGCGGTCATGAAAAATTGGATCAGGCTGTTGCACATTCAATGTCGGCGGTGCTACACCCTGCACCTTCTACAGTGTTAGTTTCCCAAACCCAACATGCCACCTGGTGTCCCACATGCAATCCCACATTGCACACTTGAGAAAGGAAAAGGACTGAATGACTTATAGCTTGCACCAGAGCAAAGAACTGTAGGTAGAGGAAATGTCAAGAGAGCAATGCGACAGACAACGTACATGATGAAGAGCTAAGATGGCAAAAATAGCCTCAACAGCACCTGCTGCTCCTAGCAAATGACCTGTTGCACCCTGCCAAACAAAAGAGATACATCTTCAGCATTCACTCTCCACATCTGACAGATATTTGCTGGCTCAAATGCACATCTTGAAGTGGGTATTTCAATTTTGGCTCAAACCTTAAACCCTACTACCAATCTAATGTAATTGCTGATTATGATCGAGACCAAACCTTAGTAGATGAGAAGGCTAAGCGACCACAGCTTGCATGTTCTTTGAACACAGCTTGTATTGCTCTGGCCTCCACAACATCACCTGAGGAGGCATGCAAGAGGTCAGTCATAAAAAGGAGCAGAGACTTCATAAAGCAGAGATTCAAGCTTCACAGGGGGACTAAACCCCACCATGCTCATCATAACATTCACCAGAGATAGGTTAATTGGCATAGGCCCAGAGACCTAGTGGTGTTGATGTAGCATGTGCATTGATATAGTCAATCTCCTCCGGTTGCAACCCGGCCTGCACAGCCCAAAACCCTCTTTTTCATCCATACTCCAAGAGCTCAAGATACACAGATGCCACACACTGAACAAATTCAGAGAAGGAGGAGACTGGCAGGGACCTGTGTCACAAATCACATTGAGCTGAACCCTAGGCATAAAAAACACAGTTCAACAAACCTGCTGTAGAGCACGTGTCATAGCAAGAATTGCACCCCGACCCTCACTTGATGGCTGTGTGATGTGGTATGCATCCCCTGTCCAGCCAATGACATCCATAATTTCTGTCCTTTGCCACACACTTCAAGGTTTGCAGCAAATCATAGACAGAGATTCAACAAAGATAATCTGGCTGAATTTGAAGAAAATTGCCAGTGGGGACAAACTTGCAGAAAAGTCTCACCTGACATGCCATAACCCCTCACTTCTGCATAGATTTTGGCTCCCCTTTTCATTGCATGTTCATACTCCTGCAAGACAGCATAACACTGGACCTGAAAGAGTAGCAAGCCTGCATAATACAGGATTTCAGTGACCAACTATACATCTTAGGCACACTTTACCAACTAGATCAATGATGATACCTACTGGATACAATCTCAGAAGTAAAATGTTTATCAAAATTAGCAACATCTCACCTCTAATACAATAACCCCTGCACCCTCTCCCATTCTGCATCCAATAAAAGAAGGTCAAAATACAGCACATAAAACACCACCATCGCCCTCTCTGAAACACATTGAGGTGCTCAAATGCTCAAACTGCTAGGAATGCATAAGGAAAAAATACATACACAAAGCCATCTCGATCCTTATCAAATGGTCTGGATGATCTTTCAGGATCATTGTTGAACTTTGTGCTCAATGCCCTAGCCCTGCCAAAACACAGAAGCAGGCATCGCTGTGTAAGTGTGTATTCTCAAATTTTGACCTTATTCTGTTGTGTTACAGGATGAATGAATCAATGAAAGGCCTGAAAGGGAGCCTTGACCCAAAACTCTTCACATGTCTCAAGATGGAAGTCCAATCGAACTAGGGAAACAAGAAGAAAAATCAACCTGCAGAATCCTGCAATGGACAGGGTATCAATGCTCGCTTCTGTGCCTCCTGCCACCATAACATCTGCATCTCCAAACCGTATCATACGTGCTGCATCCCCTACTGAGTGTGCTCCACTTGCACATGCTGTCACTGCAGCATGGTTTGGACCCTGTGTTCAAAACTATTTTATTATGCAGCCAGCAAATCAACCACCCAGATTGGAAACCTGCCCCCCAGCACGCACCATATCCTTATGTCACCCCATAGCATCCAGTCATGACAGAGAAAGTGTAAGGGAATCCAACCTTGAAGCCATAGCGGATGCTCACATGCCCAGCAGCCATGTTGATAAGAATGCGCGGGATAAAGAAGGGGCTTAACCGCCGGAGACGCTATCACAAATCTCACCACCCAAAAGAGCAGATCAGAATAGGACTCACTTCTCAACCTTCCCTCCCTGACACCCAATGTACTCACAGAAGTGCTGACCTGCTCTCTAACCAACTGTGCAGCTTCAAGCATATCACTAATGCAGCCAATTCCCCCGCCAATTGCTACACCCTGTCAACACAATCCACCTACTGCTCATCATTCCAAATGTTCACTGACAGCTACAATACAACAGGATTAAAGGTTTGTCAGGAGTAGAAAGGAATGAATGATTGTTGATTTCTTACATATCCAAAATAAGAGATATGCATTAATCCAAAGTCAACACACAGTAGCTAGATCCTCAACTTCTTAACCATGCTTGTGTGTCACAATGCAATACTGGCACAAGATCAGCACAGTAGGCAGTCAAAGAAACATAGCATGCGTGAACAGGAAGTTTAAAGCTCGCCAGAGCCATAATTCAGAACAAGTAGAAAATATGATACAAACTGGGGAACTCAAAGCTCATGCCTCCAGTAAGAGAAGCAAGTACCGTATGTTCAAGTCCTGAGGGTTCTTGTGGATGCCAATTTGCATCCGTCAGTGCTTCCTCAGCAGCACAAAGTGCATATGTAATAAAGTATGGAGCCACCAGATTCTGCAACGACATCAGCGTTTTGTTGAGTACCCCCAAGAGAGCAACACCTGTATCCTGTTGCATTCACAAAGCAGATGACAAAGCTCAAAGATGGAGCTCTAAAAGATCCAAATGCAGACCTGCCACTGGGAATCATCAAAGGCACCAGGGGAAGTCCCATGCAACACAGGCGCTGCAACTTGTGAGGGCAGCATTTGTAGCAGTTTATCGTCTGTCAATTTCAGATCTTGGACAGTCAATGCCCGCACTCCAGTCTTGCCTGCAAGCAGTTGATCCCAGCTTGTTTGCACACCTGTTCCGAGTGGTGTCACCAATCCCAAACCTGCCACAATCCCAACTCCCCCACTCCCTTCATGTCTCACATTTCCCACCTCAAAATGCACAGCTCCAAAGATGGAACCCCCCACTGCAGCAGCATATCTTCTGATTTAGGGTTTAGGGTTTAAGTTGTGTGCATGGACAAAATCCATGAGAAATGTTCTCCAAGCTCAAGATTGCTGCAGAGACAACGAGAAATTATTCCCTTCATGTCTTGTATTCCCCACCTAAAAATGCACAGCCCCAAAGGTGCAACTCACGACTCCAGCATTGCATCTTCTGATTTAGGGTTTAGGGTTTAAGTTGTGTGCATGGACAAAATCCATGAGAAATGTTCTCTGAGCTCAAGATTGCTGCAGAGAGGATGAGAGATGACTCCCTTCACGTGTCGTATTCCCCACCTCAAAATGCACAGCCCCAAAGGTGCAACCCACCACCCCTCCAGTGCATCTTCTGATCTAGGGTTTAGAGTTTTAAGTGTTGTTTGTGTGGACAAAATCCATGAGAAATTATCTCCAAGCTCAAGATTGCTGCAGAGACGACGAGAGATTACACTCCCTTCATGTCTCGTATTCCCCACCCCAAAATGCACAGCTCCAAAGGTGCACCCCGCCTCTCCCCCGACCCCCCTCCCGGCAGTGCATCTTCTGATTTAGGGTTTAGGGTTTAAGTTGTGTGTGTGGGGACAAAATCCATGACAAATGATCTCAAAACTCAAGATTGCTGCAGAGACAACGAGAGATTGTTACCTACCTGTGACAACAACTCGTCGCTGCGGCTGCACAGGAGGAGGTCTGAAGCCGCCACCCGAACTGCTGCTACTGTAAGCTGAAGTGATGAACTTGTGCACCATCTTGACAACACCCAAATTCTGTTTCCGCGTCCTCATCATCACCATCTTCATTGGAAATTCGTTTTAGAAAACAATTTTCCCTCAACAACAACAATAACAACTCCACAGCCAGATGAATGCTACGGATCATATTACCCAAAAGCACCACCTTACTAGTTGCACATTATTATTGAGATCAAACTTCTTGAAGATTTAAACAAATGATTTCTTCTTACATACAAATCTTCTGCTCCCAACAATCTTCTGCAATTTCTGGACACAGGGTGTCTTTCAAAATTGTCCAAGCAAAGTGGGGATTGCTGCCACTGAAAGCAGAGTTCAGAAGGTCAATCTTTTCAAAGGAGCTTAATGGGGGAGGAAATCTGTTGTGGTCACACAAGCCTTAGTCCATAGTAGTTCAGAGGTCTCTCTCAAGCTCAAGAGTACATCTTCTTCCTCATCAATTTGAGATCTGGATTGTGAAGACCGATTGTTATCACATTTGTGAAAATTGTCATGTTTGAGAAACCGGTTTGATTTTAAAAAATTAATCTAATACTTTCATCAATTCTGATAATCCTAAAAACAACTTTAAAAACAAAAAACTTGGTTATTTCAGTTGTTGGGAAGAATCAAAATCAAAAAATTTCATGAAAACAAAGAAAATCACCCAACATTGGACATGACAAACAAGTGATTATAAGATAAGGGGAATTTTTTTTGTGTGTGTCACAATATAAAATTTTGTTGAATGTTATGTATTAACATGCCATGAAATCATCATTATCTCAAATTACAACATATATTCTTCAAATATATAATAATGAACTTTTAAAATTGAAAAATATGAACTAATATTTTTTGTGTGGTTTTATATAAATACTTTTTTTTTTTAGATATCTTATATAAGGGCTCAATATATGATATATTAAAAGAAAATAATATAAATGCAAAAATGTTGTTAAAAATAACTTAACCCAAAAAAAAGTTATGGATTTTTTAATGTTTTAAAACGGATTCAAATATTTTCAAAAGTTCATATCATCATATTTATTGATGAATTATTATTTTTTTCTCATTTAACATCATGTATGTTATAAAGCCATATAGTTATGCGGTTATTTACATAATCTTTATTAGCTCATGAACCATATTTAATCTCCCATTTAAACAATGTTATAATAGTAAGCTATAATTTTCAAAAAGATTTTTTATGAATTTTTTATCCGTCGAAATTGGTCCACCTTATCTTTCAATCACCAAGACTTAAAGTTTTCAAGTTCTCAAACTTGATATTAGACTAACAAACTTGAAACCTTCAAATTGGAGACCCCATACCCTAAAATTGGACATGTCAAACATAAAATCCTGCAAATTAAACACCCCCTACCTTACAATTGGACATGGAAAACTTAAAACCCATCAAATTGAACATGCCAAACCCTCAAGTTGGACATGATAAACCTAGAATCCCACAAATTGGACACTCTAGACCTTGAAATTTAGACATGGCATACTTATAATCTTCAAATTGGACACCCTAGACCTTGGATTTGGACATGGTAGACCTTCAACATTTAATTTGGACACCCTAAACCTTGAAATTAGACATGATAGACCTAAAATCGCTCAAATTAAATATCATATGCCTTCAAATTCAACATGACAAACCTATAATCAATTTCTAATGGGAAAACATATGACTTTATGGACAACATATGACAACCCATTCATGTTTGAATATCATCAAGATTCTTCATGAACATGCCCATTTCATCATTGGAATGTTGCAAAAAGCAAAAGCACATGGAAAATTTTCCAAACCTCGTATGGTCCTTTGCACTATTACACCCATAAATAACAATCAATTAGAAAAAAAAAACTTGGTAGAATTAAAAGACAATGAAAACAAAACAACCAAGAAAACTTTCAAAATAAATTTAAATCTTTTTCAAAAAACCCTTTGTCTTCCATGAACATCTTGTTCTATTTAATCATAATATTTTGAAATGTTAGAAAGTCACTCAAATTTTTAGGGTTCAAATCACACCCAACATTAACATCAACAAATCATTTTTTTACGACGAGCATCAAGGGATCCAAATTCTTAATCTCCAACCTAGATCGTCATAAATTTATAATAATACCAGCCACATTAAATTTTTTGATATTAACTCATAAACCCACAATGCCAAATATTTAATGAACCAATAATAACTCATGCAAAAATTGCATAGCATGTTGTGACCACCAAACCAAAGGGATTTCAATTTTTGTCATATGCATAAAATACTGCCAAAACAACTATAACTCATTCCTCATGGCTAATATAATTGCATCATGACTACACATAATTTGGCCAAAGGACATATCATCGTTGTCAATTAGTGTTATGTCCATTGTTGTTTTGACATGATTTCAGTGCAAGTAGACTTGCTAGAAAAAATCACATGTACCATTTTTAACATCATATTCAACAATCATTTTAGTAGCCTAAACATCACCCACAAAGTCCCAAATAATTTTCATCTTTTCAAAACAAAGGTCCAACATGATTACCAACATGTTGTGTACCTTGATCTCATGGTAAACCATAGAAGATGCTAAGAATGGTGTCAAAATATGGACAACTTGTGCCATCATTCAAGGTTTGAATTGTTGTAATTTTGAATCAAAATCACCAAGAATTAATGGTTGATTCAAAACCTAAATCCTAACCACATTAGCTTTCATGGTAATGCATAATGTAAAAGTTTTAAAAATGCATTTGATAACAATCAATAACCTTAACTTTGATTCAAAACACATAGCTTGTTAATAAGGAACAATGTGTCAACAATGGCTTGAACAATAGCCAAAGTTTGGCACATCAACACTCTAGAAGACAAATGCAAAACTTGTTAACATCCATAACATATGGAAATTGCATTTTGATATTCAAAAGTTTCCTTGAAAAAAGATGATGTGTGACGCAAATTGTGTTTTCACATAAGTTTTGAACATTTTAATTGATAAACCTACAATAACACAAGACTTTTTCCACTCTTGCCTTCCCATCCCAAATTTTTTTGTCCATATTGTAATCTTTTACAATGAAGTTTGAGCATTTTTCAAGCTCACCTTCACAAAACCATGACAAACTTTTGCATCATTAGTGGCATATTGACATGCCTTTGACATAACATGACCAAAACAAGACCTTGCAAATGGGCATGACAAATTGAAGTGGTGAACAAAAAACAATGGTTGTTAATGCAATGGTTCACATAAATAAATTAGAGCATTCATCTTTTACATATGCAACTATTTTGTTAAGCAAACCAAATGAATCAAGCAAAATCTTTACCTAATTCACCATGGCTACACTTGTTATATTATGCACTTAAAATACCCCAACAATCACACATGTGGGCTCCCATGAGTTGTTGATGTTTAATTAACAACCATGGCAAAAGTGTCATATCCAACCCAAGACATCCAAAGAAGTTGTGCATATAATACATGATGCAAAAGAAGGTATAACATATTTCTCCCTAATTTTGCTCACAACATTTGAGAACACTTCATTTAAAAGCTATCATTGAAAAGGAAATTGAACATGCCCAATGATGTAGAACAAGATGCTTCAACCATGGATTTTCAATAGAAGACAAAAATTGATATCCTTTTCCAATATACAACATTAATCCTTTTAAAAAGTTGTTGGGTAGGATCAAATTTGTGATAAGGGCATTGTTTGCCAAAGTTTTTTGTGATTTGAAATGGTTGCATTATTTTCCTCTTTTTTGCAAAATGTTTTTTTATTACAAACTTTTGTCATCTTTTGCATAAAACATAACCCCCACTTGCTATATTCCCCTAAATGGTCATTAAAACATGTTTTTTCAACAAACTTGTGGGGTCCATTCACATTTGGGGTACCAAAAAAAAAAAAAAAAACTTAAGGACTTTTTAAAACTACCTTTTACAAATAACATTTAAATGAAACAAACTTAAATGAGAAAAAATGAATAGTCCAATATGAGATAATTCATATGTTAATAGTGATTTTTCACATTCATACATAATTGTGTATGAATATTTTGGTTTAGCCAGAAACGCAAAAAATCCCATAATATCCCAAAATGAGTTTCAATGGACAGCCAAACATATGTTTTAGCAAGATTATTCCCTACACATGCGACTTGCATTTAAAGTTAGACATTTTGAACCCATTGAGCATAATTGTTTGTCAAATGGTTTAAAAAATGGTTTTTTGCCTTGCAACCCTTTCCTTCAAAATCTCAAGATTTTGAAATTTTTGTATGATTTGGTTTTTCATTAAGTTCATCAATGAGCATGTATTTTCATAGAAAGGGGCATGTTTTTGTTGTACAAAAAAATTGAAATCAATTATATAACTTTATGCATTTTTAAAAATTATTTTTATAAAAAAAAATTTAGACATTTGATTATTTTAGTTTATGAGATTCAAAATGACATTTACAAAATATCCAAATTATTTTAAAATATTTTAATTAATTTAAAAAGATGTTAGTTTATCTATTGGCATACAACAATCCATTACAATTATAATAATGTAAGATTTTAAAAAATTCAAAGTTGTCATTTGTAGTCCTTTTTGAGTTAAACATCCTTTTTTGGTACACCAATCGTGAATGGACCATGTGTCATGTTTTTTGTTGTAATTTTAAAACCTTTTGTTCTTCCTTCGTGTAAACATCTTGTTAACTTACAATGAGCCAAGATGAAACATGAAGCATTTGTGGATTGCAAGCATTGATTACTAAAGTATAATCATGAAAAACAATTAACACCCAATAATCAAAAGTGTAATGCCAAGATTGCCAAATGTCACAATGGGTTAGGAGTTATGGATTTAGAAGTGCCCAAGATGCTTCCATGTTACTATTGGATGTTTCTTAATATCCAATTGGTATATTATTGTGAAATAAAAATTAATTGCAATTTTCATTTAACATTGCCTCTATTGAAATATTTACACTTGTTGATGTTATCCTTGAACAACTTTTTTTTCAAACTTACAAACATATGTAATAAAGTTGCATTAGAAAATAATTGCCTCAACATTCACATCAAAACCATACATAATATAATTACACCAAAAAAAAAATGAAACCATCCAAAATTGGAATTTACATAAAAATTGGACACCCACACACATAAGTTTTGTGTTACTTAATACGTTTAAACATTATTGTTGAGAAACTAGGAAAATTTGTAAAAAAATCAAGTTTCAAGAACATTTAACTAGTCTTTGAAACTACATTCAATTACGGAGGGAAAGGAGACAACTTACATGAAAAAGAACGTGGTCGTATCAAATTATTTGAGTTGCTTGCCATAAGAAAATGAACATGGTGGGAAGAAAGATAGTTTCCATAAAAAGTTTAATTGTGACTTAGAGATATTTTTAAACACCATTATTTGTCCATCAAGTGCATCTTTGCTTGTAAAATTTGAAAAAACATGGTCACAAATTGTAGGCTCCTCATGGATTAGTTATTGCTGACATTATTATTACTAGTGGGAACCCGTGACCTTTGGTCACTGTGAAGTCCCCCAGTTTATTTATTTAAACCGTATTTATTTCCTTTAAACCAAGATCGTGCCCCTCCCGAGCAAACGTGCGGGCCCTCCCAAGGGGCCTCCTCTTCCTCCTCGTCATTGGTTTAATGAGGGTTGTTGTGTTGAAGGGGGGGGAGATAGGTGAAGAGGTCCATTCTGTGGGAAAGGTAACCAAGGAAACAACACATTGCTGATGGATCCCTGGATGCACTCCCATTTCTAGTTGATGATGAGAAAACCAGCTTATTTATGTTCACAAATTGTTCTGCACACATTGATCATCCTGACTTGAAACGGTAACGGTCATGCTTTGTTGAAAAATCAGTATTTGGACCGACAGGGACAATGCCAGTAGGGTTGATCGATAGATGGCTTCTGTACTAATGCTACTTTATGTGGAACATGTTGACTGTGTCAACAATGCTGTCTGTTTAATATACATATTTGGTGTAATTGAACAGATTCGGGTACTGATGGATCAACCGCTTGTTGCATTTGAAATGTACATAATAGACCTGGTAGACCAAAGTACAAAAACCAGATCAGAACCTAAAGAAAAGCTTGTGAACAAAAAACACTTACCATGCCACTATACTGCTTTGACCAGTCATTAGTATCATGCACAAAGTTTCACTTATCTGATAGAAAAGGTTACAGTATTTGATTGTAGATTTGGATAGCTTTGGTTTGACCTAAAATTGATCCAAATATCACTCCCACAAGACAAATAATGAAATTTCTTCATGAGCACATCAAATTTCTCTGTACCTACGATTTAAGTAAGCCTGAATGGAACTGGAAATGACCATATATTAGGTAATAGCTATTTCATATCTGAAAACAAAACAACAACAACTAAGTAAGCATGAAAAAGAGGGAAAACCAACCCAAGGGAAGGGAGAAAAAAACTAAATTCAAAACAAAACACTGAGGAACAGTCTGAGCATGCATGTTCAGGGGCATTCAACAGCAACGTAATTCATATGACCACCTACCACAACCTGAATCACAACAAAACCCAACATCATGGGACTCAAACATAGTATTGAAAACTTTGTTCACTACACTCTTCATTCTCGCCTTCAAATCTGATAAGTGGATATTGGTATAAAGAGTTTAAAGAATCAAAGGACTTTATCAGATGGGGAGAAAAATTGAAAGCATGAGTTCTTAGAGCAATTCAAATGTTTGGCGACTTCAAATCCTCACAAGGATTCTTCAAGGACCCTACTAATCTCATAGGGGACATTAGGTTCTTTTAACTTGGTAGTCCACATGTCATGGAACTTCCAAGCCACACAAAGAGAAGGAAGACAAGGGCCACCCTAAATGCTTTAATCTTCACTCTAAGCAGCATTGAAAGAACTGTGGAGACATAGTTCAGACTCTGAAAATTTTGACTTCACATAGGTGCTTTTAAGAGAATTAATCTCATTCAAAACTGACACTAGTAGAAAAGATTCAAACAATACCAATCTATTGCTCATGACTGTAGGTTAGGTAGAAGTTTCCATTCAAGAATACACAAATATCAAATACTCTAACAAATCTTTTGCAAACGCCTGATAGTACCTCATCAAAGCGGACAACAATCACAAACAACCGAATATCATATTCTGTCAATTCATTGCCTGTAATGTAACGTTGTTTTGACAATATATCCTCACACCGATCCAATGCTGCAAACATAAAATGTGACAATAACGCTCCTGTGTACTCTGTGCATTTCCTATCTGCCGGATGTCCATCACCTGCATCATCAATCGACGCCAAATTTGCAGCAGAGACAAAGTCATACAGAGAGAAACGCACACACGCAAACCCACCTCATGCAAGAAGTTGTGTAGAAATCAAACGGGTTTCCCGGGGGTGCCAGTTCTAGACGAAAATGTTTTTCCTTATGTCCGGTTTCGCAGCAGAAACATAAAAAATGATTATGCAACAGAATGTCACGTCACAGACGGGAAGACCAAGTGAATTTATATATAAGATATATATAGTGATGCCAAATATGACCATGTCGCATTTAAAACCAAGGTTTTAAATACTTGCCTCCACATTACAAAACTAAATCTTGATTGTAATCAAAATAAAATGGTGGATTTAAAAATTAATGGACCCAATATGTCTCCATCAAGTAATAACTAAAGCAAACATTAATAATACCCCATGTTGTTGATGAACATAAATATAATGACTAGAAAGACACAAAGGTTCCTTGTGTTTTTCCTCTTACTCTTTATATCACAATTGAATTTACCATTTGCATAAAAATGAGCAAGAAAAACATCTTAATATCACATTTTAAGTAAAGTTTTATCCAACAATATCTTAATCTTATACATTTTTTGGCTTACTAACATATAATGAGCAAGTTTTGTACATTTTTCACTATTTATGCATGTATTGCTTGAGAAAATGATCTAGTATGATTTGTCTCTATGAAGTAAATTGACACAAATGATTAGTTTTCTCAACTAACCTCTTATGGAACATTGAATATAATCAAGAATTATAATTCTTATCAATTTGTCATCTAATGTGAACATTTTCCACATGGGTTATTTACCTAAAGAATCCATAGAAGAATTTGATGAGCTAAGGAAAAACTAAAAGGTCTATCACAATGTTTACAAAACTAGTACGTGGATTGGACATTCATCACCTCTATGGGAAATATGAAATTATCTTGACCATTGAAATCACATGTTAAAACTAACTTGATCTTGATTTCCATGACATTTTCATCAAAGATGGAAATTCAACATGGTATAATTTTTCAAATCAAACATTTTGTATATCTTGTCACAACACTTGCCTACCACATTTTAGTCCAAGGAAGATGCCATGAGATCTTCACAAACTCAACAATAATCCTTATTGATTTTTTAAAATGGCAAATCTCCACTCGAACAAAATGACACAAATGACCCAAAACACACAAAATGAAAATATGAACAATATTAGTCTTTACCAATCTTAAGTACAATTGATTAAACATTTGGCAAGAATTATGCCCACATTTAGTTTTCAATTATTATTCACCTAACACATGTGAACACTTTTCCATTCACATCATCAAACTCAACAAAACCAAGTCATTTGAATGTTTTAAACTCAAACAAAGGGAAATTAACATTAGGTTAGTTTTTTCGAATGTACCTAAAGAAGAAAATTTCATGTCAATATGACTTTAACCCACACTCCCATCACAAGACATCACACACAATATATCAACATCAACACAATGTAAAGAAGTTGTTACATTTACACACATGCTTCAATATCTTGGAACTTTCACTAACTCAGGGTAAGAGGAGAGCATAAGAAAATTTGAACTTGATGTTATGAATGTAAATGAAAATAATATACAATATGAAACATATTCAATAGGAGTGGTTATGCACTTTAAAGAACTAAAGTTGTTAGAAGCATATATTGATACAATGATCAAGGAATCATTGTTCTTATTGTGTAACAAATTGAGAACCACTTCCTTTGCATTGATGTTGAGGAAACATATTATTTTGTTTGTATATTCAAACCCAACTTGTCAACCCCTAAAGCAACCAACAACAATCTGCCCATAAAATAGATGATGAAACAAGTGTGGATAAGTTTTTGCACCTTGGTTGAAAATAATACAAATATCAAAATGCATGAGAACAAACATAATTTCTTTAGTAGGCCCAATTTCCACAATCCAAGATTTCTTATTAAGAAATGGTGATTTTAAAAAAGTGGTGGGTTTTAGGGTTGTGTGTGTCAAAATCTTTTTTACAAAAGTAGCATTTGAAAAACAAAAAATGTTATACATGAATTGACATACATACTACAAATATATATCCATATTGTCCAATGACAACAAAGACATGTCAAACAAACAAGTCATATCATAACATCATCCAAACAATGAATGGTGGACCAACCAAAAAAACATACAAGATTGGTGTGTCGATTGAAAATTCAGTATTTGTTGTTTCAAAATATTTTGATTTTTCCACCCACACCTTGAGCAAAATGGGCTCATAGAACCATGGACAACAATACACCTAGTGGCTTCTTAATCAACAAGGGCCAAATTGCATACACACATAATCTTTGTTGTTCCAAGATGTTTTGATTGTTTTACCCACACCTTGAGCAAAATGGGCTCATAAAACTATGGACAACAAAACACCTAGTGGCTTTTTAATTAGAACTAAGTTGCACAAGTGCCCCCACCCCCCCCCCCCCCCCCTCCA
>Ga0116229_10001994_pt1 | contig 32641 bp, 32 predicted proteins | sample S1TSphgellanicum_3_FD_87313 | JGI IMG/M metagenome (GOLD analysis project Ga0116229, IMG submission 87313) | Host-associated microbial communities from peat moss isolated from Minnesota, USA - S1T2_Fc - Sphagnum magellanicum MG | ecosystem: Host-associated > Plants > Peat moss > Unclassified...
CGGGGCATCCGCACGAAGGTAGTACCTCGCGCCCGCGCGGCTCGCGACGGTGACGCGGGTGTTGCTGACGCGGGTGTTGCTGACGCGGGTGTTGCTGACGCGGGTGTGGCTACGGTGGCGTCGTCTCGCCGCTCGGAGGCGCGGGTGTCGGCGGCACCGCCGCCGACGCCGCGATGGCGCCGCGCTTCTGCGGCGCGATCGGGAAGGCGGCGGCCGGCGCCACGGGCTCGGGCGTCGACACGCGGGGAATCGGCGCCGCGCCCGGCGCGACGACCGTCGCCCGATTTGCCGGGTCGCGCGGGCCGGGGTCCGCGACCCGCGACCGCCGGGGCCAGCGGCGCGCGGCGGCGCGAAGTGATGCAGACTGCGCGGAGGGCACGGGTGGAGCGATCCGCGCCGCGTCCGGTGCGTCGGCTGCCGGCGGATCAGTCGCCGCCTCGTCGGTCGCCGGCGCCTCGGGCGTCACGCCCGCATCCGCGTCATCGGCGTCATCGGCGGCCGGCGACGCGATCGAATCGGGCGCTCGCACGACCGTCGACGCGACCGGTCGCGCGGACGGCCGCGGCAGGAGCCGGGGCACGGAGACCGTCGCGTGCACGCCGAAGACGAAGTGCAGCGTCGCGACCGTCGTCGTCGCCGCGACGATCGCGCTTGAGACGACGGCGATGCCGAGCATGCGCCGGCGTTCGATCGGTGGCGCCGGCACCCGGATGAACGTGTGCTGCTGCCGGAGCGGTCCGGTGCGGGGTTCGGCGACCACGCCGGTCGACGTGCGCAGCGCGCCGACGGCGGTCGACGCGGGCGAGAGCGCCGCGACGGGGACGGCCGCCGGGTCGACCCACCCCGCCGGCCGGCCGTTGATCCAGCCACGCCGCCGTTCGACACCGTCCCATCGCCGCCGGTCCCGTGCGGGCCACGCCGCAGCGCCCGGCGCAACCGACGATCCAGCGGACGGCGGTGCGCCCGACGCTGGTCCGCCTGACGCCGTGTCACCCGCCGCCGTGACGGCGCCGGATGGCGGCTGCACGATCGGCGCCGCGGCGGCGCTCGGCAGAACGGCCCTCGGTGCTGCGGTGCGCGCCGCGGGCGCCGCTCGTTCCGCTGCGTGCTGGGCGGCGAGGCGCGTGAGCGACGTCGGGTCCGTCCGGACGCCGTCGCTCGACGATCCCTGCCACGGCGCCGGGACGTAGCTGACGTCGACCCGCACGTCATGGTCCAGCACTTCGTGCACGGCGCGGGGCGGCTCCACGGCGGCGACGGCGTCGCGCGCGGTCGGCCACGGCGTCCCGAGGACCGCGCCGCTACAGGCACAGCCCAGGCGCGGCGCCAAATCGATCACCGATCGGTCGCGCGCGGTGGCCCGGTGCGCGATTTCGGCGACGTAGTCGACTGCCGACGGCTCGATCACGTGGTCGCCGCGCCCCTCGGCGAGAATCCAGTTCGGCGCGGGCGCGCCGCCTGGCAGCGAATAGAATCGACGGCCGTCGCGCGCCACTCGCGGATCGACGACGAGGGGCTGGTCGCCGATGACGATGCCACGACGCGCGAGACTGCGCATCAGCGCCGCCGGCGTCGCCACGCGGTCGATCGACGGATCGACCGCACCCGGGCAGTCGCCGATGTAGGTGATCGTCAGCCCCGCCGTGCCGGCGCGCGCGCGCAGGTAGCGCGCGGCGGCCACCGCCGGCGCGACGAATGACAGCATCGACTCGGCGAGCGCGGGCACCCGACGGAGGCGCTCGACGACGCGCGGACAGGCGCAGAGCACGACCGCGCCGTCGCCGCGCGATGCCAGTCGTTCCAGCGCCGCGGCGGCGATCAATTCATCGCCCCAGCTGGCCGGGACGGCAGCGCTGTACCCACCCGCCAGACAGGCATTGGCCAGCTGGGCCGGCGTCGCCGGCCGCGCGGCGAGCATCGCGTCGCTACCAAGAATGACAATCGCCGGTGCCGCACCGCCCGCGCGCGCGCCATTCGAGTGCCCGCCACTCGCCTGCGCCGCCCACGCCGCGACCCCGCCCGGCGCGGGTGGCCGGGGCGCGGGGGGTTGAGCGTCCGGCGTATGTGACGACGAGGGCTGGGACACTGGACGGGGCGCGGGATGAGGTCGATCGCTCCCCAACCGACGACCCGCGCGCGGATTGCGTTACCCGACCGGTACCGGCTCCGGACTTATTGGCTGCCTCGATCGGGCCGGGCGATCGGCGCCGGCGCCTCTCGCGCGGGGACCAGATCGGCCGCGCGCGCCCGTTCGAGTACGGTCAGCAACTCGTCGACGGCCGTCACGCCACGGTCGCGCGCATACCAGCGGCGCATCTCCCGATAGCGATCCTCCTTCGCCATCGCCCGCGCGGCGGGACCGAGCGCCCACGTCTGAAGCGCCTGCGGCCGAGGACCCCACCAGCCGCGCTCGACGAAGTCGCCGTCGAGGACGATCACCACCGGGATCGACCGCGAGGTGCCGGTCAGGTGCGCGTCCATGAGATCCGGATTGGCATCGCGCGAGACGATGCGCATCGTCCAGCCGGGGAGGTGCTCGACGAGTCGCGCGAAGACGGGCAGCGTGTTCACGGCGTCGCCGCACCACGGTTCGTTCAGGACGAGCAGGTGCCAGGGCCCGCCGAGGGCGAGGGCCCGCGCGACCTGCGCCTCGGAGACGCGCGCGTGGTCGTGGACGGCGTGCCAGAGCTCGCGATTCTCGTGTGGCAGCTCGAGGAACGCCGGCATCGACAGGCCGGCCTGGACGCGATCACGGAGCATCGGTGGAATGTAGCGGGACCCCGCGCATCGCCTCGAGCTTCTCCCGGTCGACCCGCGCGAGCTGGATCTGCACCTGACGGCGGAGTTCCAGCGGGTCGGCGATGTCGTCGACCGCCTCGCGCATGCCGCCAGCGCCGGTGATGACGACCGTGCCGAAATTGCCGAGGCGGCCGAGCAGGCTCTGATCGACCGACACGCCGGCGATCGCGCTCAGCATCGTCTCCACGGTCCGGCGGCGCAGGCGGCCGACCGCGAGGATGACGCGGGTGTCGGTGACGGCGCACTCGAGCGCGGCGCGCCACTGCCAGGTCCAGAGCCCGACCAGCAGCATCGCGACGCCAGCGGCCGCCGCCACCGGCCACCACCGGTGAGCGGCCGCGAGGCTGGCGACGCCGGTCGGGAGGAGGGCCCAGAGATACGGCCAACGGTGCCGGATCGCGCGGTAGCAGACGCGTTCACCGGGGAGCAGGGTCGAATCGACGTAGGACATGATGGGAGACGATCCGCCGCCGTCGGCGGCACGTCGGTCAGGCCGCGCTGGGCGTCCCGGGCCCGCCGGCGGCGTGGGGGATCGTCGGCACGGGCGTCTCGTGCGTCTCGGTCTCGTGGTTGAGCAGGTCGCGCAACCGTGCGGCGTGCCCGAGGAGGAACGGCACCGCGATCACGACGACGTTGGGCCGGAAGAGGAAGGCGGTCCGGATGTAGAGCGCGGTCTTGTTGTGCAGCAGGTGCTCGAACCAGTGCTTGGGCACGATCTCGGGGACGACGACGCTGACGAGTTCCCCGACGGTGTTGCAGCGCAGGCCATCGACGTATTCGACGAGCGGCCGGAGGACGGAGCGGTACGGCGACTTCAGCACCGTCAGCTCGAGGCCGATGTCCCACTGCTCCCAGTCGGCCAGCATCGCCGCGGTCCCCTGGGGATCGACCTCGACATACACCGCGCGCACGTCATCGGAGATCGTCGTCGCGTAGACGAGCGCGCCGGCGGTGGCCTTCGAAATGCCGTTGACCGGCACGACGACCGTGTGATGGAGCGGCGCGATCGGACTCGTCCCGTCGAACTTGAGCAGTTCGGCGAAATGGGTGTAGTGGGTATGAATGGCGCGCAGGACGACGATCAGCGCCGGAATGATCAGCACGACGATCCACGCACCCGTCGTGAACTTGGTGACCACCTGGATGATCGAGACGATCCCGGTGGCGAGCGCGCCAAGCCCGTTGAGCGTCGCCTTCCACCGCCAGCCCGTCTCGCGGGTCTTGAACCAGTGGACGACCATGCCGGCCTGCGACAGCGTGAAGCAGATGAAGACGCCGACGGCGTAGAGCGGGATCAGCGCGCCCGTGCTGCCGCGGAAGATCCAGATCAGCAGCACGGCAAACAGCGCGAGCACGACGATGCCGTTGGAATACGCCAGCCGGTCGCCACGCGCGGCGAGCTGGCGGGGCATGTAGCGATCGTTGGCGAGGATGCTCGAGAGGCGCGGGAAGTCGGCGAACGCCGTGTTCGCCGCCAGCACGAGGACGAAGAACGTCGAGTACTGGAAGACGAAGTAGATCCACCCGGTGCCGAAGACCTGGTGTCCGAGCTGCGAGAGCACCGGTTCGTGCGAGACGTCGACGATCCCGAAGCGGCGCGCGAGGATGCTCGTCCCCATGAAGAAGACGGCGAGGATCGCCACCATCCAGACGAGCGTCGTCGCGGCGTTCTTCTGCGCCGGCTTCCGGAAGACCATCACGCCGTTGGAGATCGCCTCGGTCCCCGTCATCGCGGCGCACCCTTCGGCGAACGCGCGCAGCAGGAGGAAGATCCCGACCGGGGCGAGCGCCCCCGGTACCGTCGGGGCGTGCGCCAGTGCCGCGGGCGGCAGCGGACCGCCGTGGGCGAGTCGCAGGAAGCCGCCGATGATCAGCGCCAGCATCATGAGGATGAACGCGTACGTCGGCAGCCGGAACGCGAGGCCCGACTCCCGCACGCCGCGCAGGTTCACGATCATCAGCACGGCGACCGAGCCGACGCAGAGGATCACGCTGCTCGGATGCAGGACCGGATACGCGGCCGTGATCGCGTCGATCCCGCTCGCGATCGACACGGCGACCGTCAGGATGTAGTCGGTCAGCAGGGCCGCGGCCGCGACGAGGCCGGCCATCACGCCGAGATTCTCCTTCGCGACGGTGTACGAGCCGCCCCCACCGGGATAGGCGAAGATCGTCTGGCGATACGACAGGCCGACGAGGATCAGCAGGCCGACGATCACCGCCGATATCGGCACCACGTACTGGAGGGCGGCGGCGCCAAGCACCGCGAGGACGGTCAGGATCTGGTCGGTGGCGTAGGCGACCGACGAGATGGCGTCCGACGACAGCACCGCGAGGGCGGTGATCTTCGGGAGCCGTTCCTCTTCCATGCGCTCGCTGGCGAGCGGCCGCCCGAAGATCAGGCGCTTGAACTGTCGAGTCGCGGACGGCATCCGCCTTCAATATACGCGGATCAGGGACGGCGAAAGTCGCACCGGCGTCAGAACCAGTAGCCCAGACGCACGAAGAGTGATCGCTGTCCACGATCGGTGACGCCGTACTCGGCGCGCACGGGCCCGAATGGCGTCGTCGCGCCGAGCCCCCCGCGCACGCCGACGAGCCATGCCTCCGTCGGGATCGCCGCACCGCCGGTCGCCGACTGCCCGGTCGCCACTTCGATCCGCACCTCGACGGGTCCGGCGATCGTGCGCGTGCCGTCGATCTCCACCATCGATTCGCGGTCGCCCCGCAGGTTGCCGATCCGGATCCCCGGAAACCCATCCCAGCCGCCCAGGGGATAGGTGAGTTGCAGCGGCAGATGGTCGCCGATCGCATAGCGCAGGCGGGGCGTGATCGAGAATCGCGAAAAGACGAGCGGCTCGGCGAGCACGAGCGACCCGCGCGAGTAGCGGACCGTCCACTCGCCGTCGCCGAGCAGCCGCACATCGCCGCTCGGCGTTTCGTTGCGCACGAGTACGAGGCCGCCGATCGTGCCGATCGACGCCGCGTCCGGCACCGTCCACGCCCGCGTCTCGGCGCCCAGCTCGGCCGACCATCCGGACGGCAGCTCGCGCGACATGCCGACGGTCGACGTCAGCATCTGCGTCGTCAGTTCACCGGTCACGTGCTGGCCGTCATCGAACTGGCGGATCTGTTCGCGCTCGACGCCAATGGTGAGCAGCGGCTGGGCGAGTCCCCAGCGCACCAGATCGGCGCCGGCCACGGCGAACGTCGCCGCCTCGCGCAGCGCGCCGGCGGTGACGAGGGCGATCGTCTGCACATCACGGCCCGCGACGGGGCGCCACGTGCCACCGACGAAGATGCGGCCGCCGAGGTCATCGTCATAGGCCAGGCCCACGCCCGCGCGGCTGCGCGGCGCACGCCGGATCTCGGCGTGAAACGCGACGCTGTCGCCCGCGCCGGCCGGGTTGAGCCACACGGCCTGATAGCGATTGCTCTCGGCGAGTCGCGCGAGATTGGGACGGAGCGTCCCATCGTCGAGCGGCACGCCCGGCATGACACCGAGGGTGCCCTGCAGCACGCGCGCCTCGCGGGGTGGCGCATCGGCGACGGTGACCGCCGTGAGCCGTGTCGGCAGCGGCGGCACGACGAGCGGCGCGGCGCGCGGCGGCAGGCAGGCCGCCTGGCGCAGGGCGCGGGCCGCCGCGTGCGCCCCGACGGCGATCACGCGTTCGAGATCCGCGGACGCGAACTGCAGGCTTCCGACATCGGCGACGGGCGACTTGATCCAGACGTCGCCGGGGTCCGCCGAATCGGCACGCTGCTCGAAGAGAAAGTCGATCAGCCGGCCGCTGACATCGAGCGGGGAGTCGGGGTTGATCGCGTTGTCCGAGCGCGTCAGGTCGGCGATGATCAGCCGCGTCGCCCCGGCGCGACGCGCGAGCTGCGCCGGCACGTTGGCCGAGACGCCGCCATCGACGAGCACCTTCGCATGAATGCTGATCGGCGGGAAGACGATCGGGATCGCGTAGCTGGCGCGCACCGCCTGTGCGAGGTCGCCCTCCCCGATGACGACGGGCGACTTGTCATCGAGGTTCGTCGCGACGGCGAGAAACGGGATCGGCAGCGCCGCAAACGAGCCGCGGGCGAGCAGATTGCCGCGCAGCATCAGCGCATCCATGAGGGCGTTGATGTCGCCCTCGCGCGTGGCGAGACTTTGCAGCGAGAGCCCGCGCGAGCCCGATTCGACGACGAGCAGCGGATGCACGTCGCCGATCGCCAGCGGCACGCGTGGCGGATCGGTGCGAAAGAGCCTGGCGAGCGGCAGCGTGTGCACGATCGAGTCGAGCTGGCGGCCGGAGTAGCCGCTGGCGTAGAGCGCCCCGATCACCGCGCCCATGCTCGTCCCGATCACGAAGTCGGGACGGATGCCCGCGCTGTCGAGCACCTCGATCACGCCGATGTGCGCGAGCGCCCGGGCGCCCCCGCCACCGAGCACGAGCGCGGTGCGCTCCTCGCGACAGGCCGGCGCGTGCGTCGCGGTGTCGGGCGCAGTGCCCTGCGCCCCCGCCGCGGGGGCGACCACGCCAAGCGCGCCCGCGAGCGCAGCGGCGATCGCGCCAGCCAGCGCGCGCGCGCCGGGAAGAGACCGCAGGGCTCCGATCCGTCGCCGCGTCGGCACTGGAGCGAGTGTAGGGGCGGTCCGGCGCGCTCGCCAGCGACCGCGGGCGTGGGACTACTTGCCGCCGAGCGTCCCCGCGATCACGACCGGCCCGGTCGCGACGTCGACGCCGCCAGCGGGCTCCTCGGTGACGGCGACCGCCTGCAGGTCGGCCGGACCCAGCGCATACGTCGCCTGCACGTGGGCCGTGCCTGCTGACGTCGGCGCGAACGTCCCGGCGGGGATCTTCCGGCCGGCGGCCGTGATCAGCCACAGCTCGTAGGTGCGGCCGCTCGCCGTCTGCGGCAGGTTGTGCGCGTACATCGACCACGTGTCGGTGCTGCGATCCCAGAACATCAGCGCGGTCGCCTTCGGCGCGCCACTCGCGGTGAGCGACACGACCGCGACCTGCGGCCCCGTGACCAACGCCAGCTGCCGCTCGCTCGCGGCCAGCGCCGCCGCCGCGCGACCCGCCGCCGCGCGGGATGCGACGACCTCGCGCTGCAGGACGGCGCGGTCGGCGAGCGTGATCGCGGCGACGAGACTCGCTGCCACCGCGAGCGCCATCCCGGCGACCAGACCGAGCGACCGCGCCGAGCGCACGCGCGGGAGCGGTGCGGTGACGGGGGCCGATGCGGCGCTCGTGATCGGCACGACGCGCGGTGGCGCATCGACCGCGGCGGCCGCCGCGCGAGCGAGGACGTTCGAGCGCACGCGCGCCAGTCGGCTGTCGATGTCAGCGGCCGTCCGATCGGGCGCGCCCGTCGGCACGGCGAGGGCGGCGAGATGCGCCGTCGCCTCGCGCAGCTCGGCGAGCTCACGGGCACAGTCGGGACACCCGTCGACGTGCGCCAGCACGGCCGCCTGGTCATCGGGCGCGAGCGCATCCAGGGCGGCTGCCGCCAGCGCCTCGCTCGCCTCCTGGTGATCTGCCTCCCGCCTCATCGAACCCCCTCGTCAGTCCGCAAGACGGCCAGCCGGTCCCGGAGCTTCTGCCCCGCCAGCCGTGTCCGTGTCTTCACGGTGCCCAGGGGTTGACCCGTTCGTTCGGCGATCTCCGTCTGACTCAAGCCACTGAAATACGCCAACTCCACGACTTCTCGCTGTTCCGGTGGCAACGTACGCAGCGCGTCCGCCACCAGTTCCCGCCGCTCCGCATCCTCGGCGCCGTCCCGGGCGACGACGCCGAACTCCGCGCCACCGTCCGTCCCCACGACGAGCGGCTCCTCCCGAAGGCGCCGGCGCGCGCGCAACCGGTCCAGTGCCCGACTTCGCACGATCGTCAGAATCCAGGTCGCCACCGTGCCGCGTCCCGGCTCGTACCGGTCCGCCTGGCGCCACGCCTGGTAGAATGCGCTCTCGAGGACGTCATCCGCGTCGTCCGGGTCGCGCACCATCTGCAGGACGAGCGCGTACGCGGGCCGCGACCATCGGTCGTAGAAGCGGGCCAGCGCGAGTTGATCGCCGGCCCGCATCCGCGCCACCAGTTCCTGGTCGTCGCTCACCTGTGTGGGGTACGATGGCTCCGGTCGCGACGGATTCATGACGGGCGGAAAGTACATCTGCATGGCGCCGTGCTGGCAACCCGGCGGTCCATGATGCCGCGCGCACGGCCGTATACCTTTCACGGATGTCCCCTTCCGCTCCTCCGACCGCCGCGACCTGTCCCGTCTGTTCTGCCGCGACGGCGGGCGGACGGTTCTGCGCGTCCTGCGGCGCGCCCCAGGATGGCGCGCTCTGCCCCGCCTGTCGCTCGCGCCTCACCACGGGCGCGAGGTTCTGCCATCGCTGCGGCACCGCCGTCGGCGCCGCGCCGACGGGTGACGCGCGTGCCGCGACGACCGTGCCGTGGGCGGTCGCGTCGATCGCGCTGCTCGCGCTGATCGCGCTCGTCGCCGGCCGCAGCATCGGGTCGCGCCGGGCGACGGCCGACGAAGGCGCCCCGACGGCCGCGGCGGCGACCGCGGGTGGGCAGCCGGACGCCGGCGCCCCCGATGGGGACGCGTCCGGCGCGCCGGCGGCGCCGTTCGCGGGTGGGGCGGCCGCGGGGATGCGCGCACCCGACATCTCGTCGATGTCGCCCGCCGAGCGCGCCGACCGCCTCTTCGATCGCGTCATGCGGCTGCACGCCGAGGGAAAGGAGGACAGCGTGCAGACCTTTGCGCCGATGGCGCTGGCGTCGTTCGGCATGATCGGCAGCCCGTTGTCGCTCGATCAGCGATACGATCTGGGCCGGATCGGCGAGGTCGTCGGCGTCCCCGACGTCGCGAAGGCGCAGGCCGACACGATCCTCGCGCAGGATCCGACGCATTTGCTCGGTCTCGCGCTCGCCGCGCGCGCGGCGACGCTCGCCAGGCAGCCGGCGGCGGCCCGCGACTTCTACAAGCGGCTGCTGGCTGCCGAGCCGGCCGAGCGGAAGAAGAATCTTCCCGAGTACGAGCGGCATCGCGCGGACATTGATGCCGCCGTTGCCGAGGCGAAGGGGCAGCGGGCATGACGACGCCCGGGACGACGATCCACCTCGCGCACAGCCCGGATTCGGACGACGCGTTCATGTTCTACGCGCTCGCCGACGGCCGGATCGACACGCAGGGGATCACGTACATCCACGCGTTGCAGGATATCGAGTCCCTCAATCAGCGCGCCCGCCGCGGGGAGCTCGAGGTCACGGCCGTCTCGATTCACGCGTACGCGTACCTGACGGACCGCTATGCCCTGCTCCCGCACGGCGCATCGTTTGGGGATCGCTACGGGCCGCGGCTCGTCGCCCGCACGCCGCGCACGCGTGCCGATGTCCGGGGCGCCCGGATCGCCGTCCCGGGCCCGCTCACGACGGCGTACCTGACGCTCCGCCTCTACGAGCCGGACTTCGTCGCCGTGCAGGTACCGTTCGATGAAATCGAGGCCGCGGTTCACGCCGGCGAAGTCGACATGGGCCTGCTGATCCACGAGGGGCAACTCACCTACGGCGACGACGGCCTGCACCTGGTCGCCGACATGGGCGAATGGTGGTACGGGGAGACCGGCCTTCCGCTCCCGCTCGGCGGCAACGTGATCCGAAAGGACCTCGGGCCCGAGCTGACGTCGAAGGTGTCGCGCCATTTACGAGCCAGTATCGCGTATGGATTGCAGCACCGAGAGCATGCGCTCGATCATGCGATGCAGTACGCGCGCGGACTCGAGCGGTCCAAGGCCGACACGTTCGTCGGGATGTATGTGAACGAGTGGACGCTCGACTATGGGGAGCGGGGGCGCGCGGCCGTGCGGGCGCTCCTGGCGCGAGGGGTCGAACATGGCGTGATCCCCCATGACGTGACGGTCGAGTTCGCCGAGGACGACTAGCCGACGACCCTTGCCCTTGCCCCGCCGATACATCTGGTTACGAATCGGACGGGTGCGCGGTGTGGCACAGGGCCCTTCGTCGTTGGAGTCGGTACGTCATCCGTGTTCGATTCGACCCCCGTGCCCCGTGGCAACGGGGCACCGCAGACATCGACGCGGCTCGTCGACGCGACGGGACCGGCGTCTCCGCGAGTCGCAGTCGCCGGGCCGGCAGTCACGCGCGCCCCGCCGGACCGTCACCGGGATGCGGGAGCGATCGCCGACCTGCTGGCGATCAGCGCGCTGACGCTCCCTGGTGCCGAGGGCGCGATCGTCGCGCGCGTCGAGGATTCGCACTTCCGCGTGGCCGCCGCCGCGGGCTCGCTCGTGCCGATGCTCGGCGTGTCGGGGCCGATCGCGGGGTCGATCGCGGCGGACGTCCTCGCGACCGCGCGCCCCGTCGTGCTGCATGCGGCGGTCGGCGACCCGAGGACCGACGCGCTCCTCCTCGCGGCGTTCGCGCCCCGACAGATCGTCCTCGCGCCGCTCGTCGTCGATCGGGCGCCCGGCGGCTTCCTGCTCGTGATGCACAGCGGCCGTGGCGCATTTCCCGCGGACGCGGGGGCGCGGCTCGAGCGACTGGCCGAGCAGGGGGCAGTCGCGCTGGGCGCGGTCGCGGAGGCGGCGCGGGCCGAGGCGCGCTCCCGCGATGAGCAGATGCTCTCCGGGGTCATCAGCGAGATCAACCAGTCGCTCGAGCTCGAGCGCGTGGTCGCGCTGGCGGCGCAGCACGCGGCCGCCCTCCTCGGCGGCCACGGCGCACGCGTGATGCTGCTGGAGGGCGCGACGCTCGTGCTCGCGGCGCGGCATGGCGTGACCGGGGACGACGAGCGCGCGGGCCGGGTCGCGGCGCCGCTGCTCGTCGGCGGCCGCGTGATCGGCGCGCTGACGGTCTTCGGCTCCGAGGGACGGACCGAGCATGACGTCGGCGGCGTCGAGCGCGATCTCGTGCTGCTGCAGGCGCTCGCCGACCATGCAGCGGTCGCGATCGAGAACGCTCGGCTTTACCGCGCGGCCGCACAGACCGCCCGGCACGCGAGCGTGCTCGCCGCGACGGCGCGCGGCCTCGCCCTCTCGACCGACGCGGTGACCGTCTACGCGGGCCTGTCGGAGATCGTGCACGGCGCGCTCGGCGGGTGCGGGTTCGTCGTCGTCATCGCCGATCAGCAAACGCGCGTCGCGCGCGTCGTGTACGAGGAGGGCGAGTATCGCCTGCTGCCATGTGGGCCGCATGGCGCCTTCTGGGAGAGCCCGGCGCGCGGCGTGATGGCCTCCCAGCGCGCGCGATACGTGAGCGACGTCGAGGAGCTGATCCCCGAATGGACGGCCGATCGGGTCGCCGCGGTCCGTGCCGCCGGCGTCCGGTCGCTCGCCATCCTGCCGCTCACGAGCGAGCACTCGACGCGCGGCCTCCTGTCGATCCGCTTTGCCGGGCGACACCGGTTCGACGATCCCGAGCGGCGACTGCTCGAGGATTTCACGACGCAGGTCGCCATCGCCGTGCGCAATACGGAGCTCGCGGCGGCCGAGGCGCGCGGACGGGAACGCGAACGCGTCCTCGCCGAGGCGATGCACCAGACGGAGAAGCTCGCCGCCCTCGGGGAGCTCGTCGCCGGCGTCGCCCATGAGCTCAACAATCCGCTGACCGGCATCTCCGTCCTCGCGCAGCTGCTGCTCGACGAGGCGATGCCCGAGGGGCAGCTCGAGTCGGTCCGCATGATCCGACGGGAGTCGGACCGCGCCGTCCGCGTGATCCGCGATCTCCTCGACTTCGCGCGCAAGTCCGGGCCGCAGCACGTGGCGATCGACGCCACGGCGCTGGTCGAGCAGACGCTGCGCCTCCGGGCCTATGCCCTGCAGTCGGCGGGCATCGTCGTCGACGCCGCGTTTGACGAGGCGCTGCCGACGGTCGCCGGAGACTACCAGAAGCTGCAGCAGGTGCTGCTGAACCTGATCGTCAACGCCGAATACGCGATGCAGCACGCCGAGCGGCGAGTGCTCACGATTCGCACCCGCGGCGACGTCGACGGGCTCCGCATCGAGGTGCGCGACACGGGGAGCGGGATGGCGAGCGACGTCGCCAAGCACGTCTTCGATCCGTTCTTCACGACCAAACCCGTCGGCGTCGGCACGGGCCTCGGCCTGTCGGTCAGTTATGGGATCGTGGCCGCGCACGGCGGGTCGATCGCCGTCGAAAGCGCGCCCGGCGAGGGTGCGGTCTTCACGGTCACGCTGCCGATCGGCACCGTCGGGGCGCTGCCCGCATGACCACGATCCCCGTAAACGGTGGCGGGCCCGCGAGTGCGAAGGCAAAGGCGAGCGCGAAGGCGGGTGACACAGCGGATGCAACGATGGACGTGACGGCGAGTGAGACGGCGACCGCGACGGCGACCGCGACGGCGAAGCGGGGTGAGCCCGGCGCGGGACCGCCGGCGCCCGGCGTCGACGCGGCGCGGATCCTCGTCATCGACGACGAGGCGCCGATCGCCGCGGCGCTTGCGCGGTTCCTTCGCTCACGCGGCTACGAGACCGAGACGGCGGCGAGCGCCGAAGCGGCGCTTGCGATCCTGGCGTTCCGACCGTTTGCCGCGGCCCTCTGCGACGTGCGAATGCCCGGCATGTCGGGCGTCGAGCTCGTCTCACGGGCGCTCGCGCTCGATGGCGACCTCGCCGTCCTCATGCTCACGGGCGTCAACGACGCGCCGACGGCGACCGACGCGCTGAGTCGCGGAGCCGTCGACTACCTGTTGAAGCCCGTGGAGCTGACCGACCTGCAGCGCGCGATCGAGCGGGCGCTCCACAAGCGCGGACTGGAGATCGAGCGCCGGCGCGTCGATGCGGTGATTCGCGAGGAGGTGGCCGCGCGGACCGCGGACCTGATGGCGGAACAGCGGGCGCTCCGCGACGTCTCGGTCGGCACCGTCCAGGCGTTGATCAACGCGATGGAAGCGAAGGACATCTATCTGAAGGGGCACTCGGAGCGGATCGCCGAACTGGCGGCGTCGATCGCCGACGACCTGGGCCTCGACGCGGATACGGTCGAGTCGGTCCGCATCGCCGGTCGACTGCACGACGTCGGCAAGATCGGCATTCGGGAGGCGGTGCTCAACAAGCCCGGCGCCCTCACGGTCGAGGAATTCGCGCACGTCAAGGACCATGTCCGCATCGGCGTGGCGATTCTCGCACCGCTGACGCACATCGCCGACGCAGTGACCCACGTCCATGACCACCATGAGCACTGGGACGGGTCCGGGTACCCGGATGGGAAGACCGGCGACGCGATCTCCATCGGTGGCCGCATCCTCGCGGCGGCGGACGCGTTCGACGCGCTGACGTCGCACCGCGCCTACCGCGCGCCGCAGCCACCGATCGAGGTGGTGGAGTACCTGCGCCAGCATGTCGACTCCCTGCTCGATCCGCGCGTCTACGACGCCCTGCGGGCGGTGATTCTCGCCCGCAAGTCGATCGCCGACCTCTTCATCGAGGACGTCTGAGTGCGCGTCGGCATCACGCGGGACCAGGGGTCGCTCCCGATGGCGCGGCATGCGCGACGGCCGCTTGACGCCACGCGTCGAAGATAGTATTCGCTGTACCTCGACATCCCATCGCGACTTCGGCCAAGGCATGCGACGTGCAAGGCCCGCGACCGAGCGCGCCCGGACCAACCCGTACGCCTGAAACACATACTCTGAGGAGGCGGTCATGCCGCGCGGCGACCAATCGCACGAGGATCTTCGGTTCTCCGACCGCGATGACGAGGGGGAGGACGTCGGCTACCATGGTGGAGGTGGCGCTGGCGGCTCCTCGTACGACGACGATGATGATGAAGAGGATGGCGGCTGGTCGCTTGGCAAGGATCAGAGCGAGGAGCTCTGGGACAGCGCCGAAGACGGCGAGGACGACGAGGAGGAGGAGGGCGGCGCCCCGCGTACCGAGGTGATCGACGAGGAGGACGAGGAGGAGTTTCCCGCCGTCCGGTCCGCACCGGCCGCGCGAAAGAGCGCCCCGACCACCGCGACCACCCCGTCCGCCACCCCCGCCAAGCCCCCGACAGCGAAGCCCGCTCCCACGCCTGCGCCCAAGCCGCCGGTGACGACGCCGTCCAGGGTCGTGGCGAAGGCGCCAGCGACGAAGGCCACGACGCCGGTCGCCAAGCAGGCGGCGAAGACGGTCGCCAAGACGGCCGCGAAAAAGGCCGTCAAGACGGTTGCGAAGAAAGCGGTGAAGAAGGTCGCCAAGAAGGTCGCCAGGAAGGTCGCCAAAAAGGCGGCGAAAAAGGCACCGACGGTCGCCGGCAAGGCGAAGGGCGGGAAGTCGGGTGGCAAGGGGAAGGCCGGGAAGAAGGGGAAGGCCGGGAAGAAGGGAAAGTCGGGGAAGAAGGGGAAGTCGGGGAAGAAGAAGCACCGCTAGTCCACGGCGCGTGCGCCACGGTGCCCGCGCGCACCCCGGCCGCACCAGCGCGAGAGCCCGGCGTCGATCGATCGATGCCGGGCGCTCGTCCCATCCCCGGCCCACCGCCTAATATCCGGGTGTGCAGCTGTTTGACCATCAGGTACTCGAGGCGCTCATCGATACGGGGATCGCGCTCTCGCGCACGATCGCCATCGACCGCGTCTTCGCGGAGGTCACCCAGCAGGTCCGCCGCGCCGTCCCGTGCGCGGCGTTTGCGATCGCGGTCGTCGATGACGAGACCGCCGCGCTGCGCGTGGCCCACCATTTCGGCTATGACGAGGCGGCAATCCCCGCGCTCGAGGAGCGACTCAAGCCGGTCTGGCTCGACGCCCTGGCCAACGGACGGACCGTCCGGCACCCGACGCCGGCGGGCCTGGAACTGACCGCCCCGATGGCCAGCGCCGAAGGGGTGCTCGGCGCGATCACGCTCCTCGCCGCCCATCCCCGCGCCGATACCGAGACCGACGCGGCCGACCGGGTGCTGATGACGATCGCCGCGCAGACTGCAGCCGCCATCGAGCGCGCCTACCTCGTCCGGCGGGTCGAGCACAAGCGCCGCCTGGAAGCGATCGGGGAGGTCGCCGCCGGCGTCGCCCACGAGCTCCGGAACCCGCTCTTCGGGATCTCCTCGGCGGCGCAGTTGCTGCGCCTGCGGGCGCGCGAGGACCCCGTGATCGAGAAGAACGTCGGCCGCATCCTGCGCGAGGTCGAGCGCCTCAATCGCATGGTCACCTCGCTGCTCGACTACGGACGGCCGCGCGCCGTCTGCCGCACGCCGGGCGATCCGGACGCCCTCTGGGACGACGTGCTCGAGACCCACCGCGGCGTCCTCGAGTCCGGCGACCTGACGCTCGAACGCGTGCGCGCCGTGCCGCCCGCGACCTGCGCGATCGACGCGGAGCTGCTCGCGCAGGTCTTCATTAATGTGCTGCGCAATGCGGCCGACGCCGCACCCCCGGGAAGCGCACTCACGCTCTCGACGGCGGTCCTGCCGCACGGCGGCTGGCGCTGTCGCCTGCAGAATGGCGGGCCGACGATCCCGCCCGAGGCGCTGGCCCGCGTCTTCGAGATCTTCTACTCGACCAAGCCGGGGGGCACGGGGATCGGGCTGGCCCTCTGCCAGCGGGTGATCGAGGATCACGACGGCACAATCACCCTCGAAAGCACTCCCGAGTCCGGCACGATCCTCACCATCCTGCTGCCCGCAGTGTGACCCGGTCGATCCTGGTCATCGACGACGACGAAACGGTCCGCGAGACGCTGACCGAGTTTTTCCACGCGCTCGGCTACACCGCGCGGGCGGCATCGACCGGGACCGCCGGGCGGCGCGCCGTCGCCGAACACTCGCCCGATATCGCCCTCGTCGACCTCCGGCTGCCCGACACCGACGGACTCCGGCTCCTCGAGACGATCCGCGCCGACGACCCGGAGGTCGGCATCATCGTGCTCACCGGCCATGCCGATGTGCCGACCGCCGTCCGCGCGATGCAACAGGGCGCCGTCGACTTCCTCGAGAAGCCGGTCGACCTCGACGCCCTGCAGGGCGCCGTGGAGCGCGCCGCGGAGATCGGTCGCATGCGTCGCGAGATCGCCGTCCTCCGCGCGCGCGACGCGAGCCCGCGCGACGCCGGACCGAGCGACCCGATCGCCGCCAGCACCGACCGGCTCATCGACCTCGCCGCGCGCAACGACGATGCGCCAGTCCTCATCCTCGGTGAAACGGGCACCGGCAAGGGGTTCGTCGCACGCCGCATTCACGAGCGGTCGCCGCGCGCCAGCGCGCCCTTCGTCGAGATCAATTGCGCCTCGCTCTCGGCGACATTCTTCGAGAGCGAACTCTTCGGACACGAGCGCGGCGCGTTCACCGACGCGAAGCAGGCCAAGCGCGGGCTCCTCGAGGTGGCGGCACGCGGCACCGTCTTTCTCGACGAAATCGCGGAGCTCGCCCCCGACGTCCAGCCAAAACTCCTGAAGGTGATCGAGGAGCGCACCTTTCGTCGGCTCGGGGGCACGACCGAGTTGCGCGCCGACGCCCGCGTCATCGTCGCGACCCAGGCGCTGGCGACGGCCGTGGAGGAGCGACGCTTTCGCGCTGACCTCTTTTATCGCCTGCAGGTCCTCACCATCAGCCTCCCCCCGCTTCGCGACCGCCGAGCCGACATCCCGGCCCTGATCGAGGCGCTCGCGCCCCGCGGCGCCCGCATCTCCGCGGCCGCCCGCAGCGCTCTCACGCGCTACGACTGGCCCGGCAATATCCGCGAACTCCGGAACGCCCTCTGGCGCGCGGCCATCCTCGCCGATGGCGCCACGATCACACCCGAGCACCTCGCCTTTCCAGCGCCGGCGCGCGCGCGGGATCGCGCCGGCGATTCGACGGACGATCGCACGCGTGATTCGCCGGTGACGACGCTCGCCGACGCCGAACGGAGCGCGATCATCGCCGCGCTCGCCGCGACCGGCGGCAACAAGCTGCAGGCCGCACCGCTCCTCGGGATCGCGCGCTCCACGCTGAGCGAAAAGGTGAAGCGACTCGGACTCGACGCCGACTGACCGATTTCCGGTCATCTTCCCGCAGCCCCGACCGACAATCGGTCAGAGGTTGAGATAAGAATTGTGTCAATTGCCGCCGCAAGCGCTACATTGGCAACGGTTTGGACGATTGCAGCCGGGTTGGCCCGAAAGTGGCTTTATGGTAGGGCGTGAAAACGGTATTGATCGTCGAGGACGAGCAGTCGATACGCGACACGCTGGCGGATCTCTTCGAGGTGTCGGGGACGACGACGCTCGCGGTCGGGACGCTGGCGGAGGCGCACTCCGCCCTGCGTGCGCAGACCTACGACGTGATCGTGACCGACATTCGCCTCGGCGGGAACCGGGACGGCGGGCTGCAGGTGATGGCGGCGGCCGGCCTGCTCTCGCCGGATGCAGCGATCGTCGTACTGACCGCGTTTCCCGATGACGACAACCGACACGCGTCCCTGCGACTGGGCGCGACGCATTTTCTCGAGAAGCCGGTGGACCTCGTCACGATCGCCGCGCTCGCCGCGCAGCACGGCGTCCCGACGGCGGTCTACCCGTGCAGCACCTAGCCGCTCACGCACTGCCCAGCCGACCCTCCCCCATACCAGACCCGCGCATGCTCGAATCTCCGGTTTCCCTGCTTCGCACGCACGCCAGCTACGCCCCGTGGAACGCACGCGGTCTTGCGTCGCACGCGGCGGCCCTGGTGGACGCCGCCGGAGTGCGCCCGACCAACGCGTCGGCGCGCGCCGTGCCGAGCGCCCGGGCGATCCGCTTTTACGTCGCGAGCGGCCTGCTCGACCGGCCGGAGGGGACGGGGACCGCGGCGACGTACAACTATCGGCACCTGCTGCAGTTGCTGTCGATCAAGATCCGCCAGCGCGAGGGGCAGACGCTGGACATCATCAAGCGGGAGATGGTCGATGTCTCGGGGGACGCGCTCGAGCGCCGCGTCGCGCAGTCGCTTGGATCCGCGCTGTCGACGCCGTCGACCGAGTCGCCCGCGCGCGACGACGACGCCCCCCGTCGGTGGCGGCGGGTCTCCGTCGCCGAGGGCGTCGAGCTGCACATTCGCGATGACGCGCCGGGCACGCGCGACGAGACGCTGCTGGCGATCCGGGACGCCGTCCGGCACGCGCTCGGGCGATCCGAATCACGCTAGCGAATCCGACGCGCGCACGCCGCGGCCGCATCGCCGGCGGACGCCCGGCCCGGCGTGCAGACGCGCCGCGGTCCGCTAGGATTCACCATGGGTCGCCCGCACGCCGTCACCCGGTGAGTGGCCGTCGCCCGACGGCGCGACGGATCCCGCTCGACCGATCGCTCGAGGCGCTCCCCCTCTTCCGGCTGAGTGACTCCGCCGAAGAGGGGGCGGTGACCTACGTCCCGGCCGCGGGCGGACGGTGGCGGGTCCTCCCCGCGCCGGGCGAGCGACTTCCGGGCACGTTCGATCAGGATGTCTACGTCGAGCTCCTGCATCGCTTTCATGATGCGGGCGCTCCCGACGATGGCGTGCTGACGTTCACACTGCATGCCTTTCTCCGCGCGATGGGCCGTCGCGTCGACGGGCGCACGTACGAGCAGTTGCGCGCGGCGCTCGGCCGGCTGGCGCATACCGTGCTCGAGTCGAGCGGCGCGTATTTCGTCGCCGAGGGGGCCGGCGGACGCTACGTCGATGTCCGGTTCTCGATTCTGACGGCGGTGGCGATCGACCGGCGGCGGGCGGCAGATGCCGGACAGCTGGCGCTCTTCCCGGATGCTGGCGGTGGCGACCCCGGCGATGCCCGCGTGACGCTGTCGCCCGTCGTCCGGGCGAATCTGCACGCGGGGCACACGGTCATACTCTCGGCGGCGCGCTATCGGTCACTTCCATCGGCGACGGCCCGTCGGTTGTATCGACTGCTCGAGGTCGCTCGTGCGGATGGGTTGTCCACATGGCGTGTTGCGCTCGACGCACTGGCCGAACAGCTTCCGCTCACGCAGCGATACCCGTCCCACCTCCAGCGAGTCCTGCAGCCGGCGCACGACATGCTCAAGGAGGCTGGTGTGGTGACCGAGGCCGCAATACGGCAACATCAGGGCGACTGGTTCGTCGATTACGTACTGACATCGCGCGCGTGAGACGCGCCCGCCGCGGTGCCGCTGGCTGATCGCCCGGCGACCGCGCCCACCCCCCCCTTCGCAGGTACGGAGCGCTCCGAATGGCCACGAAACTCGACAAGACGATCAAGCGTGAGTTGGACATGGACGGCCAGGCGTACACGGTCGCCATCTCGCCGGAGGGCGTCAAACTCACCCAGAAGGGATTCCGGAAGGGGCGCGAAATGTCCTGGAAGGCGTTTTGGGCGCTGGGCACGGAGGAGGGCGCGGCGAGTGGGGCACCCGGGGGCGCATCGGCCGGTTCGTAAGGAACACCGGGCGGATCGCCCGGTATGTAACCGTTCGCGGTCGCGCCCTCTATCTTGCTATTCATGACCCCTCTACGTCGTGCCGCGCTCGCGTCGGTCGTGCTCGTGCCGCTGGTGGCCGGTGGCTTCATCCTGCAGTCCCGGTCCGGACGCGACGGGGCGCACCTGTTCGACCAGGTCGTCAGCCTCGTCGCGGACCGGTTCGTCGACACGCTCGACCAGTCGGCGCTCTACGAAAAGGCGGCTGACGGACTCGTCAAGCAGCTGAATGACCCGTACACCGAGCTGCTGCAGCCGAAGAAGCTCGCGGAGTTCTCCCGCCACACCGGTGGCCGCTACGGCGGCGTGGGGATGGAGATCGGGCAGGACGCCAACGGCGGCATCGTCGTGAACCGGGTCTTTCCGCATACGCCGGCCGAGGAGGCGGGCGTCGAGGAAGGCGACCGGATCGTCAACGTCGACACCGCGTCGACGCAGGGCTGGAAGCTGACGCAGGTCTCCGATTACCTCGTCGGGACGCCCGGCACGAAAGTCACGGTCAAGTTCATGCGCCCCGGGGTCAGCGATCCGCTGCTCTTCCACTTCACGCGGGCGATCATCCATATCCCGGCGGTGCCGTTCGCGATCATGCTCGATCGCGACATCGCGTACGTCCCGCTGCAGCAGTTCAACGAGGACGCCGCCGATGACCTCGACGCCGCGCTGCGTAGACTCGTCCTCAAGGAAGGCGCCAAGGGCGTGGTGCTGGATCTCCGCGACGACCCGGGCGGGATCCTCGACCAGGCGCTCGCGGTGAGCAATCTCTTCCTCAAGGATGGCCAGGAGATCGCGAGCGTCCGCGGGCGCAATCAGGAGCCGCAGGTCTACTCGGCGCAGCACCAGCCGCTCGTGCCATCGGTGCCGCTCGTGGTCCTGACGAATGGCGGCACGGCGTCGGCATCGGAGATCGTGGCCGGCGCGCTCCAGGACCACGATCGCGCGCTCGTCGTCGGGACGACGTCCTTTGGGAAGGGGCTCGTGCAGACGCTCTTTCCGCTGGACGGCGGCTACGCGCTCAAGATGACGACGGCGAAGTGGTTTACGCCGAACGGTCGCTCGATCCAGAAGGAGCGGAAGCTGCTGCCGGACGGCGAGTTCGTCGAAGTGCACCCCGACTCGCTCGAGACCGACTCGGCGCGGAAGGCCCGCCCGGCCTTCAAGTCGGATGGTGGACGCGTCGTCTACGGTGGCGGCGCGATCACGCCGGACGTGGTCGTCAAGCCGGACACGTTCACGACCGCCGAGCAGCAGTTCAACAAGCTGCTCGCGCCCAAGGCGCAGATCGTCCTGCAGACGCTGGCCGGATATGCGACGGATCTCAAGCCAACGGTCACGCGCGACTTCACGGTGCAGCCGGCGTGGCGTGACACGCTCTATCGGCGGCTGCAGACGGCCGGCGTGCACATTCCGCGGGCCGAGTACGACTCCGTGCACACCTACGTCGACAAGCTGCTCGAGAATCGGGTGGCGCGGATCGCCTTTGGCGACTCGACGGCCAAGCGACGCGAGTTCAACGATGACGTGCAGCTCCGGAAGGCCGTGGAGCTGCTGCAGAAGGGGCAGTCGCAGAAGGATCTCTTCGTGGTGGCCCAGCAGCAGCCACATTCGGGGCAGTGATGGCACCAACGCGCTTGCAGTCGGCCGCCGTGATGGCGGCCTTCTGCATTTCGGGGACTGCGCGGGCGCAGTCCGGTGTCGGTGCGCGCACCGCCGCGGACACGGTCGTGATGGCACCGGGCGAGGAACGGCACCTGTCGCACGTCCATCAGCTGACGACGGTCGGCGAGAATGCCGAGGCGTATTTCAGCGCGGACGGCGAGTCCCTCATCTTCCAGGCGACGCGCGACGGGCGTGGCTGCGACCAGGAATTCACGATGCGGATCGACGGGTCCGCGCTGCACCGGGTCTCGAACGGCGAGGGCAAGACGACCTGCGGCGCCTACTACGACCATGACCACCGCATCTTCTTCGCCTCGACCTCGGCGGCCGACTCGGCCTGTCCGCCGCGACCCGATCCCTCGAAGGGGTACGTCTGGGGGCTCGACCCGTACGACATCTACACGGCGAACCGGGACGGCTCGGCGACGACGCGGCTGACCCACTGGGGCGTCTACACCGCCGAGGGGACGCTGTCGCCCGACGGACGGACGATCGTCTTCACCTCGCTCAAGGATGGCGACCTCGAGCTGTACACGATGCACGTCGATGGGACGCACCTGCGGCGGCTGACGTACACGCCGGGCTACGACGGCGGGGCATGGTTCTCGCCGGATGGGAAGCGGATCGTGTATCGGGCGTACCATCCGACCGATTCGACCGAACTCGCGGAGTATCGCGCGCTGCTGGCGCAGCATATCGTGCGGCCGAACAAGATGGAGATCTGGGTCATGAATGCCGATGGATCCGGCCAGCACCAGATCACGCATCTGGGGGGCGCGAACTTCGCGCCGTACTTCACGTCGGACGGACGACGCGTCATTTTCTCGTCCAACTATCTGCACCCGCACGGCCGGGAAGCGGCGAACTTCGATCTCTATCTGATCGACGCCGATGGCAGCAACCTCGAGGCGATCACGAGCGACCCGGGGTTCGATGGCTTCCCGGAGTTCAGTCCGGACGGCCGCCACATCGTCTGGGAATCGAGTCGCGGGACGACCGGCCCGCGTGACCTCAACGTCTTCGTCGCCGACTGGAGTCCGTGATGGGGATCATCCTTGGCATCGTCCTCGTGATCGCGATCGGCACGCTCTTCGTGACGACCAGCGCGGTGAAGATCATCGGCCAGGCCGAGGTGATGGTGATCGAGCGATTCGGGCGGTTCCACCGCGTGGCTCGCTCCGGGTTCAACGTGCTGTTGCCGTTCATCGATCGCCCGCGGACGATTGACGTCCGGGTCTTCGACACCGACGTGAACGGCGTCAAGCGGATCACGGCCGGCTCGACGGCGCGGATCGACCTGCGCGAGCAGGTGCTCAATTTCCCGAGTCAGTCGGTGATCACGAAGGACAACGTGACGATCGACATCGACGCGGTGATCTACTACCGCGTCGCCGACCCGCAGAAGGCGACCTACGCGGTGCAGAACCTCCCGTTCGCTCTCGAGACGCTGACGCGCACGACGCTCCGGAACATCGTCGGCGAGATGGAGCTCGACCAGACGCTCGGCTCGCGCGACACGATCAACCGCCGGATGCGCGACGTGATCGAGGAGGCGTCGATCGGCTGGGGGGTCGACGTGACGCGCGTCGAGCTGCAGTCGATCGAGCCACCGCGCGACATTCAGCAGTCGATGGAGCTGCAGATGCGGGCCGAGCGCGAGCGCCGCGCGGCGGTGACCAACGCCGAAGCGGGGAAGCGGGCGGCGATCCTGGAGGCGGAGGGGGTGAAGGAGTCGGCCGTCCTGCGCGCCCAGGGTGCCGCCGAGGCACGGCTGGCGATGGCGGCCGCCGAGTCGCAGGCGATCTCGCAGATCGCGGCGACGCTTCCGGAGGGGGAGGCGGCGCTCTACCTGCTCGGGCTCCGCTACTTCGAGGCGCTGCCGCTGCTGGCACAGGGGAAGGGGTCGACGGTCTTCCTGCCATCGGACGCCGCCGGTCTGATGGGCGCGATCGGCGGGATCCGGGAGTTGCTGCGCACGGCGACGCCGGGCGAGGTCGCCGGCGTACGTCCGCCGACCGGGAGCGCGCCCCGGCCCGCCGCGTTGCCGCCGGCCGGCAGTGACGGCGACCGCAGCGACCCCCGCGCGTGATCACGCGCGACCGCGCCGAGCGGATCGCCCGGGCGCATGCGTGCGAACACTGTGGGGAATACAGCTTCAAGTCGCTCGTCGTGAAGGATGTCCCCGACGCCTCCCGCAGTGAACTCGGCGAGGCGTGGCACGCGATGAAGACCTGCGGCGTCTGCGGCATGCAGCACGAGATGGGGATCGCGGCCGACGGCGAGGTCGTCTACGTCACGTGACACCGGATGACGGCCAGGCGGAACGTTTTGTGCCGGAGCGCCGTACAAGTCGAGTTACCGCCTGTCACTGTGAACTGTAACGATAGGCGGTTACTTTTACGGAGTACGAGCGCCCGCCAGCCGAGTACGGCGCGGGCGGCACTTCTTGAGGAGGCAAGATGCGGAAGCCACGCCCGAACACATATAATCCGGCCCAGGCGCTCCACCTGATCGCCAGCGATCGTAGCGGCTCTCCGCTCAGTTGTCCCTCCTGCTCCGGCCCGATCGAGCGCGATCCGAGCCGTGTGCCTCCGCCGCCCAAGTCGCACGTGACGCTGAAGTGCACGCGGTGCGGCCGGTTTGCTCGATATATCGCGGGCGCCGCGTAGGACGACTCCGGCGCGCGACGGTGCGGGACGAGCGATCTCGACCATAGCCCCCGCTGCACGGTTTTTGCCAAATTAATCGGTCCGACGATGGGCACCACGCCGAGGCGGCGGCGGTGCCCACTGTGGTCTCGTCGACGAGCGCGAGATCCGTCTACCGTCAGCCCCAATTCGGGAAGAGGAACGGCTCCAATGGCACGACTCAACGGAACGGTCAAATGGTTCAATGACGCGAAGGGGTTCGGGTTCATCTCCCGCGAGGGGGGACCCGATGTCTTCGTGCATTTCAGCGCCATCCAGGGGAACGGGTTCAAGTCGCTCGGCGAAGGCGACAAGGTGGAGTTCGAGATCGTGCAGGGGCAGAAAGGACCACAGGCGTCGGACGTCGTAAAGGTCTGACGCGCCTCGCGCGCCGCTGGTCTGTCGCGCGGCACGAATCGTCATCGGCGTGCGCTCGGCACGCCGTCGGTGTCGGGGCGGGGGATGTGACCCACTGCTGACCGGATCGTCGGTTTCGTGATGCGATCCATTCGTCAGTGGGCGATCCTCGCCGTCCTCGGTCAGGCCGGCGCGATCAGCGCCGCCGCGAGAGCGCAGCAGGCGACAGCGGGTGCTCCGGGATCCACCGCCCGATCCGCGACTGCCTCGGCCTCACTCGCGCACACCGCCAGCCACGCCGCCGCCTTCAGCGGCGCCTATCATGCGGCAGGTCCGCGCCGGAGCGCCTCCCCCGCGCTCGAGTCGGGGACGATGACGATCGCCCGCGCTGGCGTCGTCGATGGATCGACGGTCGTCGCGACCGCGCGCCGCTACATCGGCGTCCCGTACGTCCTTGGCGGGACGACGCCCGCCGCCTTCGATTGCTCGGGCTTCGTGCGCTACGTCTTCGCGCGCCACGGCATCGGGCTCCCGCGGACGGCGCACGAGCAGGCCGGACTCGGCGAGGCGCCGGCCGTCGGCGACACGCTGCAGGCCGGGGACCTCCTCTTCTTCTATGGCGGGCAGGGCGCGCAGCACATCGCGATGTACGTCGGCGGGGACACGATCATCCATGCGTCCAGCACCGCGCACCACGTCCGGCTCGACGTCCTCACGAAGGCGGGTGCGCGGCGCACCTGGTTCAACCAGCGCCTGATCGCCGTCCGTCGGCTGCTGCCGCTCGACGGCGTCGTGTACGAATCGGCGCAGGTCGATCCGACGTTTGCGCTGCGGGCCGCGTCCAACCGCGAATGGTGACGACCTACACCCGGGAGCTGCCGGGCGGCGGACATGTGATCGTGGAACTGGATGTGGCCGACGGCGGCGCCGTCACCTATCGCGCGATCCTGTGGGTCGAGCGGCGCACGGATCCCCAGCGGCGCGTCGGCCATGATCCGCCGATCCTGGCCGAAGCAGAAGGCGCGACGGAACGCGGCGCAGCCGACCCGCTGGTGGCGATCGCCGCCGACAACGTCGCCGTCGCCCGCGCGATTCGCGACTGGCAGCTCCGGCAGCAATTGGAGCCGAAGCGCGACTAATTCACCGTCGTCCGCCGAGTGGCAGATGACGGGCGCGGGTCACCCGACGTTCACCAGGCGTGCACCTGGTCGAAGCGGAGCCCGCGCCGCACCCGGCGTCGACGGCGCGGTGCGTACTTGAAAAGCTGCGCCGGTCGGCCGCGTCCTTCGCTTCGCCATTCCTCCGTCGGCTCGACGAGGGTCGCCGCCTGGAGCGCCCGGCGGAAACTCGCCTTGTGCAGGCGCTGCCCGAGCAGCATCTCGTAGACGCGCTGCAGATCGCTCAGCGTAAACGTCGACGGGAGGAGACGGAACGCCACCGGCGCCGAATCCGCCTTTACGCGCAGAAGCGCGACCGATGAGTCGATAATGGCGCGTTGACGAGCAGATAGTGGCGGCAATTCCACGATCGGAAACCATGCGGCGTTTTCGCCGCGGGCGAGGTGCGCGCCGAGCGGGACCGTACCGACGAAGCCGATGGTGAGGTCGGCCTCGCTCGGGTGTCGGCGGCTGTCCGAGAAGGCGCCGACCTGGTGCATCCAGCTGGGCGCGGTCGCGAGGGCGCTGCGGGCGATTCTGGCGCCGGTGTCGGGGAGCGCCGCGTCGTGGGCCTTGGGGAAGCCCCAGGGGACGACCCAGCGATCGCTGGAGCCTTCCGGCGCGCGGAGGAGGAGCACGGCCAAGTGCCGACCAACCGGGGTCAGCAGTACCGTGTCGACCGAGTAGCCGGGCCGGCGGGAGGGGGGAATTCGATCGCGCACCTCCCAGTATTAGTCGTGTGTGGCGACTTAGATCAAGGGCTTGACGGCAGCGATATGCCGGCGCCGAATCGGGCCACTGGCGGGATCGAAATGGGGAGCTTGCCGCCGACGGAAGCGAGCCCGACCAGAGCACGCGCGGCGGCTTGCTGCGACGCGGCGGCCCCGCCCCACGCGACGACGTACGTCGGCACGGTCGGGATCTGCGCGAGGAAGTAGGGGTTGCCGAGCGCGACGACGATCGGCCGGTGTCCGCGGTCGACGAGCTGCCGAATGAAGCCGCTGACCGCGTTGGGCGCGTCGACGGCCGCGGCGTCAAATGTCTGCGACATGTAGGACGCGACGATCGTGACGTCGGCGGAATCGGCGGCGGCGAGCATCGCAAAGAGGCGGTCCCCCGGCTGATCCGCGTCGACGAATTCCGCGCGTGTCCGTGCAAACGTCTGGCGGAGTGTCGCGTTGAAGGCGACGCCCGCGCCGAGGTCTGCGCGGCGGCCGATCGTGATCGAGAGGACGCGCGCGCCGTGATTGAGACGCCCGAGCGGCAGCAGGTGCAGGGAATCCTTCACGACCGTGATCGAGCGGTCGGCGACGGTCCGCGCGAACGCGAGGTGACTCGAGTCGGCGACGACGTCGCGAATGCTGTCGAGATCGACGAGCCGTCGCCGATCGAGACCGAGGGTGTGCTTCATCTCGAGGAGCCGGCGGACGGAGGCGTCGAGCCGACTCTCGGGATAGCGGCCCTCGCGGACGCCGGCGACGACGGCATCGATCGTCTGGTCGATGTCGAGCGGCTGGATCAGGACGTCGGCGCCGGCGGCGACGGCGCGCTTGGCCGCCTCGACACCGCCGAACTGGTCGAGGACGCCGCGCATGTCCATCGCGTCGGAGATGACGAGCCCGGTGAAGCCGAGCTGGGTGCGAAGGAGATCGGTGAGGACGTTGTGCGAGAGGGTGCCCGGCACGCCGCTGGAGTCGAGCGCCGGCATCGAGCCGTGGAACGTCATGATCGCGCCGACGCCGGCCGCGATCGCGGCGCGGAACGGGACGAGTTCGACGGTGTCGAGGCGGGCGCGGGAGACGTGCACGACGGGGAGCGCGAGGTGCGAGTTCGTCTGGGTGTCGCCATGGCCGGGGAAGTGTTTCCCCGTGGCGATCATCCCGTGCTCCTGGAGTCCGCGGATGAACGACCGGCCGAACGCGGCATCGAGCGTCGGCGACTCGCCGTACGAGCGCGTGTTGATGACCGGATTGCTGGCGTTGTTGTTGACGTCGAGGACGGGGGCGTAGTCGATCTGGATCCCGAGCGCCCGCCCCTCGACGGCGGTGATGCGGCCCTCCTCGTAGGCCAGCATCGTGTCGCGGGTCGCGCCAAACGCCATCTCGGGCGGAAAGACGGTCGCGCCCCCGAGGTCGATCGCGTTGGGGACGAAGTAGCCGCCGCGGGCCCGCTGGCCGGCGCCGTACTCGAGGTCACTGCCGACGAGCAGCGGGACGGCGGCGAGCCGCTGCAGCGCGTTGAGCTTCGCGGCGATCTCCGTCGGCGACCCGACGGAGACGGTGACGCCGCCGACCTGTTCGTCCTGCACGTCGTGCCGCAGGAGTCGCCATTGGGCGGCATCGACGCCGACGTAGTCGCCGACGAGCGATGGCCAGACCATCTGCGCCGCCTTCTGGCGGAGGGTCATCGTCGCGAGGACCGAATCGGCCCAGTCGCGAGCGTCAGCGCGGGCGCCGGCATCGGCGCGGGCGCCGGTCGCGTGGCGCGGGCTGGCGAAGCCCGTGATTGCGACGGCGGCGATGGCCGCGAGGGTCGCGATCGTCACCACCGACCGGCGGCGGGCGTTCACCAGTTGATCGTGCCCTGCTTGCTGGTGTCGACGTTCTCCTCGCGGCCGGCCTTGAAGAGGAAGGCCTCGAGATTCTTCGTCAGGAACTGCCGGGCCTGCGGGTCCATGACGTTGAGCCCGTAGTGATTGATCAGCATCGTCTGCTGCTTGAGCCACTGGCCCCAGCAGTCGCGGCAGATCTCGCCGGTCACGCGGGCGCCGATCGCACCGGGAAACGGCGCCCGCTCGAAGCCCTCGCGAGTCTGGGCGCAACGCGTACAGGTCACATCAGCCATGCGTCGCCCGTCAGGCGGTGGCGCGCGCGTACTGCACCTTGGCGAGGCGCACGAGCTCGAGCGCACGGATGTAGCACCATCCGATGTCGACCTCGAACCAGCGGGCCTTGAACTTCGCCGAGTGCGGATCGTGGTGATGGTTGTTGTGGAGCTCCTCGCCGCCGAGCCAGATCGCGATCGGCGCGATGTTGCGGCTCTCGTCCTTCACTTCGTAGTTGCGATAGCCGATCGCGTGTCCGACGCCATTGATGATGCCGGCCGCCCAGAAGGGGATCCAGATCATCTGCACGCCCCAGACGACGCCACCGACGAGCGGCTTGAAGAGATAGATGTCGATCGCCAGCATGATCAGGATGCCGAGGGCGTGGCGGCCGCCAAGCAGGTGACGCTCGAGCCAGTCGTTGGGCGTGCCCTTGCCGTACTTCTCGAGGATGCCGGGGGCGCGGACGGCGCGGCGGTAGTAGAACGCCCCCTTGATGACGATGTTGCGGAGGCCCTCGACGAGTGGGCTGTGCGGATCACCGTCGCGATCGGCAAACGCGTGGTGCTTGCGATGGCAGGCGACCCACTCCTTGGTGACGATCGACGTGGAGAGCCAGAGCCAGACGCGCATCGGGACGGACGCCAGGGCATGGAACTTCACGCTGCGGTGCGTCTGGGCGCGGTGCAGGAAGAGCGTGACGCAGACGTTGGTGCAGTGGCCGGCGAGCACGATGAAGACGACGGGGATCCACCAGTGCGACGACAGAATGCCGTACAGGGGCAGCATGTATCTCCTCGAGCGGTAGGCGGGCGACGGAACGCTCCTAATCTACTGGGCTCGGCCGCGATTATGCTTCGACGCGTGAGCGACGCACCGTCCGCACACCACCGGCCTGGCGGGGGCTACCGCAACCCGTGGGCCCCGGAGGGTGAACACGGCCGGCTCGGCTCCCTGCTCAAGTGGCTGCTGATCGATCGGCCCCGGGACCGACGTCCCGCCGTCGATCGCGCGGCGTTTGCTGCGGCGCATCCGCCGGCCGAGCCGACGTTCCCGACGCCGCGAGCGGATCCGCGCGCGCTCGTACTCACGTGGGTCGGCCACTCCTCCTTTCTCCTGCAGATCGGCGGCCGGAACCTGCTGATCGACCCCGTCTGGGGTGCGCGCGCCTCGCCGGTCTCGTGGGCCGGACCTCGACGGTGGGCGCCGCCCGGAATCGACTTCGAGCGATTGCCGCCGATCGACGGCATCGTGACGACGCACGATCACTACGACCATCTCGACCGGCCGACGGTGCGCCGGCTGATCGCGACCGCGCCGACGGCGCGCTGGGCGGCACCGCTCGGCGTCGGGGCGTGGCTCAGGCGGCAGGGCGCGACCGGGGTCACGGAGCTGGACTGGTGGTCGAGCCTGGAATGGGATGGACTGACGCTGACGGCGACGCCGGCGCAGCACTTCTCCGGTCGACGGCCCGACAACCGCAACGGCACGCTCTGGGGCGGGTGGACGATCCGTACGGGGTCCGGCGCCGATCGGCGGGCCGTCTATGTCGTCGGGGACAGCGCCGCATTCCCCGAGTTCCCGGTCGTCGGCGCACGACTCGGGCCGTTCGACGCGGTCTGCATGCCGATCGGCGCCTACGACCCCGAATGGTTCATGGGGACGATCCACATCAACCCCGAAGCGGCGGTCGCCGCCTTCCGCGCCATCGCGTCGCCGGGCGCGGTCATGGCCGCCAAGCACTGGGGCACATTCAAGCTGACCGACGAGCCGATGACGGAGCCACCGCTCCGGGCGGCGGCGGCATGGGCGGCGGCGGGCCTCGATCCACGGGCCCTCTGGATCCCCCGACACGGTGAAACGCGATGGATCACCGGGCCGCATGCACCCCCGGGCGCCGACGGTGGTCTTGCACGCGCGAGTGATCTCCCGTAAGTACGTGTCATGTGATTTTGCCTGCCTCGTGATACCGCACCTTCCTCGGGAGCCCTCGACGCATGCCTGTGAAGAAGAAGTCGGTCCGCCGTACCGCGAAAAGCGCCAAGAAGAAACTGGCGAAGTCCAAGGCCGTGAAAAAGAAGGTCGCGGTGAAGAAGAAGGTGGCCGCGAAGAAGCAGGTGGCGAAGAGGGTCGCGGCGAGGAAAGTCGTGAAAAGGGCCGCGAAGAAGGTCGCGAAGAAGGTGGCCAGGAAAGCCCCGAAGAGCGCGGCGAAGAAGGTGGTCGCGCGGGTGAAGCGCGTCACGTCGACCGTCGTCGAGCAGGGGAAGGAGCTGGGCGAGCGCGTCGCGGCCACGGTGAGCGACTTCGTCGACCACATCACCCACCCGACGCCGACGCCGGGCACGAGCGGCGGGTCCTGACCGGCGCGTTCTGACCGGCGCGTTCTGACCGGCGCGTTCTGACCGGCGCGTTCTGAGGGCCGCCGCCGACGCGGCCCATCCCGATGGCAGCACGACCGGCGGCGCGAGCGATCGCGCCGCCGGTCGTATGCGTTATCCCGCCGCGGCCGTCAGCGGATCAGGCCGGCGGCGCCGTCAGTGGCACCGTCAGCGTCGTCGTCAGCGGCGCCGTCAGACGTTCTTGACCTCGGAGACGAGCTTCGTGATCGACGCCTTCGCGTCGCCGAAGAGCATGCTCGTCTTGGCGTCGTAAAAGAGCTCGTTTTCGATGCCGGCGAACCCCGGATTCATGCCGCGCTTGAGGACGATCACGCTCTTCGCGGCGTCGACGTTCAGGATCGGCATGCCGTAGATCGGGCTCCCCGGGTCGTTGCGCGCGGCGGGGTTCACGACGTCATTGGCGCCGATCACCAGCGCGACGTCGGCGCGGGCGAACTCGCCGTTGATCTCCTCCATGTCGTAGAGGCGGTCGTACGGCACATTGGCCTCGGCCAGCAGCACGTTCATGTGGCCCGGCATCCGGCCGGCGACCGGGTGAATCGCGTACTTCACCTCCCCGCCCCGCTTCTCGATCAGCTCGGCGAGTTCGCGCACGGCGTGCTGCGACTGCGCCACCGCCATCCCGTATCCCGGCACGATGATCACGCTGCTCGCGTACGCGAGCCGCATCGCCGCATCCTCGGCGGTGATCGGGCGCGCAACCAGGCCGGCCGACGTCTTCGTCGACGCCGCCACGGGGCTGCCGAACGCCCCGAAGAGCACGTTGCCAAACGAGCGGTTCATCGCCTTGCTCATCAGGATCGAGAGCAGGAACCCGGAGGCGCCATCGAGGGCGCCGCAGATGATCAGGACGTTGTTGCCGATGGCAAACCCGGTCGCCGAGGACGCGAGGCCGGCGTACGAGTTGAGCAGCGACACGACCACCGGCATGTCGGCGCCGCCGATCGGCAGGACCATCGACACGCCGATCACGAGCGAGAGCGCGATCATCGTGTAGAAGAGCGCGACGTTGTCGGGATGGAAGATCAGGTAGAGAAAGATCCCGAACGTCGCGGCAAAGAGGCCGAGATTGACGGCATTCTGCCCCTTGAACGTGATCGGCCGGCCGGGGATCAGCTCCTGCAGCTTGCCGAACGCCATGAAGCTGCCGGTGATCGTCAGCGATCCGAAGAGGACCTCGAAGCCGAGCGCCGTCATGCGGGCCGAGCCAATCGGTTCGCCGCCGACGCCCGGGCCGGCGTTGTAGAACTCGGCGACGCCGACGAGCGTGGCGGCGAGCGCGCCAAACATGTGCGAGATCGCGATGCGCTGCGGCATCGCCGTCATCGGCACGTACATGCCGAGCGGGTAGCCGATCAG
>Ga0116229_10001995_pt1 | contig 32637 bp, 28 predicted proteins | sample S1TSphgellanicum_3_FD_87313 | JGI IMG/M metagenome (GOLD analysis project Ga0116229, IMG submission 87313) | Host-associated microbial communities from peat moss isolated from Minnesota, USA - S1T2_Fc - Sphagnum magellanicum MG | ecosystem: Host-associated > Plants > Peat moss > Unclassified...
AAGCTAAGGAAGTTTCGAAAAATGTTTGGTGTACTAGAAGTGGATTTGAGCTTGAGGGGGAGTGTTGAGAATTCAAGCTCAACTAGTTAGGTTTCATTAGTTACTAGAGTAAGAAAGTAACTATTTGGATTCCATTTCCCAAAGTGGGAGTTGCCTTGGGAGTGTGAGGGTTCACTCCCTCATACTCCCTCACACTTTCTTACATTCCCAAGAGTATGTGATGTGACTCTCAGGCTTTTTCTTGGCTTGCAACCTTGTAACCCCTTTGCTTTGGTTGTGAGTCCAAAGCTAGGGTTGCAACACTCTTTGTTGTAACCCTAGCTTTGAGCTCGCAACCATGGCAAAGGGGTTACAAGGTTATGGGCCAAGAGGAAGCTCGGGAGTCAAGGCAAAAGGTCACAAGGGTGCGAGCCAAGAAGTAGCCTAGGAGTCACATCACAAAGTCCCGGGAGTGTAAAAAGGTGTGAGGGAGTATGAAGGAGTGAACCCTCACACTCACAAAGCAACTCCCACTTTGGGAGATGGAGTCTTGGTGGATTCCCGAAACTTTATAAAACAATTTGAGGGGCCAAAATTCAATGGCTTGTGGCGTTTTTTATATCATTAGAAAGTTCTTAGAACATAGATGTCTAAAATGGGCTCACATTGCTCATTTGGGCATCAGAAACACAAGTTATGGCCAAAAGAAAGGTCAAGAGTCAAACCTCTAGTTTGACTCTTGATGAGAAAAAGTCAAGAATCGACCCGATTTACTTGGCTGCAGGGGGCATGCAACATACCATTGAAAAACTCTTGATGAGAGCTACAACTTTGCTTTAGACCGCATGGCAATCCAAGGTCTGCTCGCAAGGTTATGGGGCTCAAAAGTTGCAAGAATCGTAGGAGTCCCAACTAGCGCGACTTCGGGACTCCCACTCGGGAATCCCAAGAGAGAAAAGCCATTTGGATGTAGGCTTCGTGGCCAGCCACAGAGTATACTATAAAAGGGAAGGTGGTGGCTTTCCCCAAGTCCGGGCCGTGGTTAATCTAGTGTGTCCGTGTTATTCGTGGTTCGTCCTAGCACCAAAGGTGCTCCAACTATGCATTAACCACTTTGTGTGGGTTGTGCGCAAGCCCGTGTGAATGAGTGAAACTTGTCAACTGTTCCTAGTCCCATTCCAAAGCTCTAACATGCCCCTCTACCCCTCAAAGTGTTGTGAGCTAAGGAACATGCCTCGACTCCTCTCTCTTTTGTTTACTTCTACTTGGATTCACATTTGAGTCCTTCGAGGAGTTGGGAGTGCATCACTCGTTATGTTCATTTTTTTACCTACCCACCATCTTTTAAGTAATGAATAATCTTCAAAATTAATATGACCCATCATTACCACCTTTTGTGTCCCTTGTACAACCACGCGGAAGCACTTCACGTCATCCTTATTAATGAACGCCTTAGATTTCATCTTTCGATTATTCCACATCCCTAATGTCCCTATAGTAGTTGTACTAACTCCGCCTCGTTTGTTCTATATGCCTTCTATTGATTGTGCTAATTTATATGCTGATTATGTCAATTCATTTGTTGATTATGGCAATAAATTTGCTAACTATTCTAATTTTTTTTGTTGACTGACGCAGTCCCAACTCCTTGAAGGACTCAAATGTGAATCTAAGTAGAAGAGAACGTAAGAGGGAGGAATTGGGCCACACTCCCTAATTCACAACACTTTGAAGGGTAGAAGGGCGTGTTCAAGCTCCGGGATGGGACTAGGAAGAGTTGACAAGCTTCACTCACTCACACGGGCCTACACACAACCCACACAAAGTGGTTAGTGTGTAGTTGGAGCACCTTTGGTGCTAGGACGAACCACAGGCAACACGAACACATTAGACTCACCACGACCCAAACTTGGGGGAAGCCATCACCTTCCCCCTTATAGTATACTCTGTGGCTAGCCACGGAGCCCACATACAAATGACTTTTCTCTCCAGGACTCCCGAGTCTTAAAAGCACGCCAATTGGGACTTCCGCGACTTTGGAGCCTTATAACTTTACAAGCAGACTTTGGATGGAGATGCAATTTAAAGCAAAGTTATAGCTTTCATCAAAAGCTTTTTTTGACACTATGTTGCACGCCCTTTGTAGCAAAGTAAATTGGGTCGATTCTCGATTTTTTTCTGGTCGGGAGTCAAGCTGGTAATTTGACTCCCGGCTTTTCTTTTTGCCATAACTTGTGTTTTAGATGTCCAAATGAACAATACGAGCCCATTTTGACAGTTACGTTCCAAGAGCATCCAATGATATAAATAATGTTACAAACCATTGAGTTGTGGCCCCTGAAATTGCTCTCTAAATCTTCGAGAGTCCATTAGGACTCTATCTCCCAAAATGGGAGTTGCCTTGGGAGTGTGAGGGTTCACTATTTCATACTCCCTCACACTTTTTTACACTCTTGGGAGTATGTGATGTGACTCTCGGGCTTCTTCTTGGCCCGCAACCTTGTAACCCCTTTGCCTTGGATGCGAGTCCAAAGCTAAGGTTGTGACACTCTTGGCCCGCAACCTTGTAACCCCTTTGCCTTGGTTGCGAGTCCAAAGCTAAGGTTGTGACACTCTTGGCCCGCAACCTTATAACCCCTTTGCCTTGGTTGCGAGCCCAAAATTAGGGTTGCAACAAATGCCATATGATCTTTAAAGACAAACTTATTGCCCTATAAATATTGTATGAACTTGTGCAAAGCAAAACCATTGCTAAAGCCTCTGTGTGTGTTGTGCTAGAACTTTTTTTTTTTGGTTTAAAAGCTTATAACATTTAGCAATAGGTGACTTAACAAGTTGATAATGTAAATAGGTTGTTAAACCTAATAGGTGTCTTCACCTATTATTTAACCTAACCTATAATATTGATTTAACCAATTAATGAATATAATGTTACTAGGTTAAGAAGATAAGTTAACAAGTTAATCAGCATGTCATCTGTAGAACCTATACTTGGCAAAACCATTAGTGGAACATGTAATTAAACAGGGTGTAGTTTTTTTAAATTTTGACTATTAGTCTAGATATTGGCTAATGAATTTTTATAATGGTTAATTATGACTGTTGTAATTTGAAATAACTAATATGGGACTAGGAGGACAGACATGTTGAAGAGCTTTTGGATTTCATTTTGATTATGTGTTTCAATCTTCATTTATGGAACATGAATCATTTTTCTTTCAACCAATTTCTTTCAAGTTTTGAATGATTTGTGTACATGTTAACTTAATTAGGATTTGAAATTAGTTTAAATTTTATTAGTGTTTTGCATGTACTTGTTGTTTTAAGAACTTATTGCTAAAGAATTTTAAAGTAGAATAATTTTGATGGGCATAGAAAAACCTATTAACATTTGGCGAACATGCAATGGATCAGAATTCAAAAGTAATCATGCTTAAAATTTCTAGTTTGATTCAGTTGTTTTAGTAGATCAAGTTTGAAAAACAATCATGCTTGAAATTTTGATTTGTTATATGTTTACTTGTTTTGTGTAAATGTTAAGATTGAAGTCTTTGTTCTTAATTTTGTTAAAAAACATTAGGATGAGGGTGAGAGGTTAATGTAAATTTTTTGAAGTAAGATAGGTGCCCAATCTATAAAAGAAGTTTTATGTAAATTCCTAATTGCTTAGAGGGGTCCTTCCAAAAAAAATTATGTTAAAAAATAATGCAAGGGCTTTCCTAGAACCTATTGATTTTAGAAAATGTCAAGAGTAGTGATTAGAAGTCTTAGAAAAAAATTAGAACAAATTAACCTATTCAAGAACATGCACAAGAGCAAGATAAATAACAAGTGCAACCTATGGGTATTGAACATGTGAATGCACCAAACATGGATGCAGCATAGAGGGGAAAAGTTAATGAACGACATCAAAATGTAGTTGAACCAATTCTATATAGAGACCCAATAGCACTCTTGACCACTCATCAATAAACACCACAAATGACAACCTAACCACATGTAGTGAGTGTTTATCATGATGACAATCATGAACTTGTTCAATTGTTTAATGAAGTTGTCTCTACACAACAAGCATGGTGATCTATAACCCCAGGTTATAATTTACCCATAACATGTGTATCTACACCAATTAGAACATTTATTGGTTTTCAAAACCAACCATTACACACTAATATCAATTTGGTCCCAACTAATTTGGAGATGGAATGACTTCACCTACTCAATAGGTTGGAGCAACTTCATCACATTGATTGAAGACCATTTAATCAATCAATTTTTATACCACATTTAGAATTTGTTGAACCCATAGTAACACCCACAATTGTTCGACAGGGAATCACTGATCCATAAAATACCTAGCCTATCAAATCAATATTTGGTCTCAAAGGAAGATCACAAGTCATGCATCATAGACCAGTTTCAAGAGGAAACCAAGGTGCTAAAACTGTAACCTGTACATATTATCATCGAATGGGACACTTGTTTAAGTGCTATCCATTTGTTAACAATAGCTTAAAATAGTTATTATAGGAGGAAGTGATGAATGTTTGTCAACTTATCTTTCTAGCCACTATAACAACAATACTTAATGTGTATGTATCAAGAACTCAAGCCATGAATCTTAGTATAGGTCATATGGTAGTACCTATTAACTATCAGATAACTTGGTCACAATCTATTACAATAATTATATTAGGTAAAACTAGTATGTTACCTACTTCAACATACCCAATGTGGTATGATGTCATACCCCCTTTTGTGCCTTTAAATCTTAGTTTGTATTTAGCAAATCCAATTGGAACAAAATAACTTTATTTTTTGATCTTTAGGAATTATACAAGTTATGTACCTAGGAATGTGTACCCAATACTTAAACAACCTATTGTACCACCAACATATATACATGCTTTGTTGGAAATCAGTTTCTTATAGTGGTTCAACCAATGACCAACATGGATAGACAACTTATCCAGTAACCTATTATTGTACCAGTTCCAACCATTGTATAAGTTACTACAAGTTTACCAACTTATGTACTTGAAGGTTCTGTTCACCAACAATTGGATGAAAGACAACTTGGAGATACACTTGGAGGAAGTTCACATGGAGGAGATTTGCATGGAGGACCAATAATCCACCCATTGGATCTTTTGGATGGCCAACACTTGATTCGTGCATGTTTATACCACCATGGTATTAACCACTTGTTGTGCAACCTGTATCAAAACCAATAACCAAGCTACCATACAGAAACTAACAATATCCAACTAACATTAAGGACATCGATCCGGATGCTCAGATCAGAGTGTTCAAGAAGGCCATTAAAACTTATGGTGAAATGATGGAAGCTGACACCATTAACTTGTTTGGTTTTACTCTTAGGGATAGTATATTTGAATGGGGAGAAAACTATGTTTAAGACCATCCAAATTGCACTTTTGAAGAGTTAAAGTCAATGAAGAGCATTTGCAAGCAATTCAGAACGATAAAGATGATGAGGAGGTCTACATGCAAATGCGAAAGATACAACAAAAATTACTAAACGTGTCGAAATTTACTATGAATGCATGTTGAAAAAACAAGTAATTTGTTGACCCAAAATTTTGCCAAACTAGTTACTACATTACTTGAGATGCTTGTGATGTTAAGTCACTCCCCTACAATTCCCATATAATATGAATAAAAAAATCACACAATTGTTCTCATGTTTGCCAATTAGTTGTTGCTTTTGCCTTTCACCGGTTCACATTTTTTAAGAGCATGTTGCTCTAGTACTTGGTTACATATCATGATAGCAACAACTACACTAACTCTAGCACATTATTAGGTTAGGGATTTTTTGTTACTATAATAGTAATAGTGGTTGATTTAGTTTGGAACATGTTTTGAACTTGTATTTTCAAGACAATTAGGTGCACGATGTTTAGAACTAGAACAAATAATACAAGGATATCTTGATGGCATTCTAGTTGGTTTAATGGATTTTTTAATTACTTCAACCACTAGTTCAACAACTTTAGTGGGTACAATAGGAATTGCTAGTTTTTCTCTTTTCTTATTATGACAAGTTTCTTTCACACAACATGTTTTACCACAATTTAAACAGGTTAACTATTGCTTAACAATGGTATAAGTGACTATGGGTTGTGTAACCAATTTGGACTTTAGTTGAGTTATCAAAACATTGTAATTTGCTATGATTAGTCCACTTTCCTCACAAATCACTACAACTTCTTTATGTTTGATCAGGGTATCTCTCATCATATTGGTTGTTGCCAATCTAAATTATGGTTGTAAACTTGTTTTGAAAATAGTAGTAAGGAAAACATTAATAGCTTTCACTTGTAAGTAATTAGCCAGTTTAAGCAAACATTTGTAATAGACCTTTACCCATTTGCTAATTTGTTATTATAGATTCTTCAATTACATATAGATTTTTTCGTCATTCTTCATAGTTTCAAAGCGCTTGCAAAATGCTTGTTCCAACTCATCAAATGTGCAATTAGGATGATCCGTATGAAATTGTCACCCCATTTTAAGATGTCTTGTAAAGTGAAACCAAATAGGTTGATAATATCCACCTCCATAGTCTCACCATTGGCTCTTATTACCTTTTTGAAAACTCGAATGTGAGCATCATGATCAATATATTTCACATACGTGGAATATTGAAACTTTCGATATGGCAATTTACTAGTTGGTTCAGATCGAATTGGAACCAATTGATATCATGGTGGCATGAATATCCTTGGATTAGGTGTTCACCATTCATAAAATCCAACAGGTGGATCAAGTGGCGATCCTCCAAGTGGGTTTCAATCATGTGATCCTCCTCCTGGCAATCCTCCATTAGGCGAACCTCTAAACAGTTCTCCACTTGGTTGTGGATATGAATTAACCCTTATAGGATTGCTAGATTATAACACTATTACCATAAACAGGTAGTCCAATAGTAACAAATATATTAACAGGTAGAGTGGTTGCCATTTTTTATTAAATAGGTACACCTATTGTGATAAGAATCGATTGTTTTACTCCAAAAGTTGGAATTATGATACTAGTTCTACACAAATTGCTCAATAGGTGGCACTGATTATGGTTGAATAACACCAACTGCATATCCCTTATTCTTTCCATAAATCAATGGATCAAGCCTTTTGATTCTTGAATAATACATAAAATACATGTTAGGATCCATAGGTATAAAAAATGGAATTGTATTATACCACATTGGGTATGTTATAGTTTTAGGTTGCCTTGCTATCAATGGCATAGCAAGTTTACGCACTCCCAAGCTCCTTGATAGACTCAACTACGAGTCCAAGGTGAAAACAACAAAAGGACAAAGAGTTGGGGGTACGTTCCTTAACTCGTAGCACTTTGGGGGTAGAGGGGCGTGTTGGAGCTCCGAAATGGGACTAGGATGATTAACAAGTGAGTAAATTATTCACATGGACTTGCACAAATTAAACAATAAGTTGGTTAGTGCATAGTTGAAGCACCTTTGGTGCATAAATAAACCATGGGCAAACACAAACTCACAAAACTCATCATGGCTCGAACTTGGGGGAAGCCACCACCTTCCCCCCTTATAGTATTTTTTGTGCTTGGCCACGAGACCAACACCCAAATGTCATTTTGTCTTTGGAGTCCCGAAATTCTCAAAATTGGGACTTTTATAACTTTGGAGGCCCATAACTTCTTGTGTAGACCTCCGATTGAGGTGAGGTCTATAGCAAAGTTGTAGCCCTTTTCAAGAGATTTCCAATGATATGTGGCACATCACCTACACGCAAGTAAATCAAAGCGATTCTTAACTTTTAATGGTCGGGACTCAAATTGGCAATTTGATTCTCAACCCTTCTTTTGGCCATAACTTGTGTTTTAAGTACCCAAATGGGTCATGCGAGCCCATTTCAAACATCTACATTCTAAGAGATTTCCAATGCTATAAAGAAAATTTCAATCCAATGAGTTTTGACCTCTGCAATCGCCCTCTGAAAATTCAGGAGTCCATCGAGACTCCAATTCCCAAAGTGAGAGCTCACTTGGGAGTGTGGGGATTTATTCCCTCACACTCTCCTACACTCCCAGGAGCATGAAATGTGATTCCCAGGCTTCACCCTTGGCCTGCGCTTTTGCAAGCCCTTGCCTTCGTCGCGGATCCAAGGTTAGGGTTGTAACACAGGTTACAACCAATTTAAATGTTGACTAACCGGTATTGGGTTGGTAGCCAAACTCATTGTGGTCGAATTTGTTGCACAAGTACACTAATGTGTGTCATTGGTGTATTCGATACCATAAGCTAAAGAGAAGTTAGGAGTTCTTTTTTCATCAATCTTTTCAATTTATCATCATCAAATGGACAATTTTTGAATTCGTGTCCAACCTGACAATATGCACATGTTAATGTAATTTCAATAGTGAATTGGGTGGTTGTAACTAGTATATTTTGTTGAACAAGTGGTCATTCAACAGTTCCCGTGATAGGTACATTCAGCCAAACAATTTGACGAATTGGTTGTGTTTGTTAAATAGCAACAGTGGCCACAATTGCTTCCATTGATTCTACAAGCTGTTGAGAACCAAATCTATGTGAAGGCCTTCATTCCAAGTTACGTAGTTGTTCCAACTAGGTTAAAAGTTGGTTGCATCCCAATTTTGAATCTTCTACAATTATATTCAAAACATGAACCGATTCATATGTATAATAACCAACAACTAATGTTGATTGAAAAGGCATAGTAGCTCTTGGAATATAATAACCGAGTGTTGTAGACTACCATATCTATCTTGAAGAGGTTATCTCATCAACATGTCGAATAGGTTCAGTGTTTTGTTCACCCAGTTGTGCATTCAACCTCCATTGTTGGGACGATTATTGGGGTGTCAAAAATTGACCAATTGAAGGTACTTGTGGTTCCCTTCTTTCTTCATGCTCTATTGGTATATGATGAAAAGGTACATCTACCGTAATAAATTCTTGAGGCTCATTATTGGGACTTCAATTAGTTGTATTCCCTTGGCTTGAGAACATGGTTGTTCTTGTGGTTGAACCACCTCATGAATAAGTTGTTGTGATGATTCTAATTCGAATCACCTTTTAAGGCCCCTTGTGACTATTCTTGACATTTCACAAAAATCATTAATTCATGATTCTTTGGTCAATAGGTTGCTAAACAAATCAAAAGTCAACATACAAATCCTAAAAATTCCTCACTTACTAGTTTGTAAAGAAAAAAATGAACACAAAAATTAATCCTACAAAACTACTAAGACTTAATACAAATCCAAACCTAAAATTTTAAAATAAAAAATTGTTGAAAACCAAAGATTGGAAACGTGGTTGTCAAATGTTAAGGGTGTTTTTTATTCCTTTTATTGTTACATACTCCCTTCCAATTTCCAATTCTGGTTTACTATAATTATCAACAGGTTTATTCAAATCTAAAATATCAAAACACAAGAAATATTGTAGTCTTTCGTTTATTCATCAAGAATAATTATTTTAAATCTTGCGTTCCAAAGAATGAAAAAGAAAAACTTCAAAAAAAATTCAGAATAAACTAGTTGAAATTTCTAAAAAACTTTCCAATAGTTAAAAAAATACAAATATTTAGATCTAGTTCTAAGCCCTTTTAGTTATACCAACTCATAGTGTTGTTTCAACTTAAACAATCACTGGCCAATATAAACTTAAAATCAAAATGACAAAGTTACTAGTCACAAGTTTAAATCAACTGGTTATTATAACAAACCATTTATTAGTTCATATAATCGACCAGTTAACTTAAGACATGTTAATCAAAAACTAAAATATTCTTAAGGTTATATTATGTCACTGGTTGCCAATTGTTTTAACTCATTACTATATACATACTGAAAAATTGGGTTAACAAACATATACGATCCATTTCTATGCTTCACTAAAATAAAAAATGCAAAAGAATTTCCCATTATTAAAATAATAAAGTTCCTATAGTTAAAATACATTAAAAGAAGAAACCAATTGAATAATTAAAGTATTATTATATATTTTAGTTTGAAATTTATATCTAGACTATGTTAAAAAAAATTTAGAAAAACACATAAACATATTCACATAAACACAAAAAATAAAAAACACACAAACGTGCTTTCACATGAAGAAAAAAAACACACCCATATCCAAATGAATCTTATTTTCAAAATTTCCATATGAACCACACAACAAAATATCTATGATGTACATATCATGACTTACAACTTCATGTATTTTTTTAAAATCACACTTTCTTTTTATACCTATAAATAATAATAAAATCACAAACAAACTCACATACATATATATACATACAAACATATACAAATGTACATCCATACATACATATACATATATACATAGATACATCTTGGACTACATATAAATAAACAAATATCATACATAAAAACACATGTGTCCACACATATTTACATATAAATACATACATACATACACAATATATACATACATCCACTTGTGCACATGTGCAAGTTAATATCTTCAATAGACATATCATTAAAATATGACATGGTGGCCACTAGGGGGTTATTAAACTAAAAAATAAAAAATCATATATTCAAATTCAAGTTTATTATTTAATAATTCATAATAAAAATAAATAGTTAAATTGAATTAAAATCACCATGAACTAATTAGTTAAACTAAATTAAAATCCATTAATATAAATTCATTACACAAATTTAAGTAATCATTTTTTCAAATTAATTTAGAAAATCAAAAATTCAGATAATTAATTATCTGAATCTAAATTCATTAACTAACTATATAAATTTGATGAATTTACTCAAATTTAGGGGAGAAATTATCAGATATTGTTTGCATTATCAACAATTATCAAATTATTATTTCAATAATTAATTATCTAAATTGACTAATTGAATCATTTTCCAAATACTATTACATAATTTAAATAATCATTCTAAATAATTAGTTCGCCTATTCTTCTAATATTTTACATTCTACTTAGCTATTTACCTACCTATGGCTATGTAATAACCTACCTACATACCTATATATATATGTGTGTGTGTGTGTGTGTTCCATAGTTAAATTCATTTGCCACATGGCCCAACATATAGGTGAACATATTCCATAAATATGTTCAATACTTGATAAACATTTAAAAAAAAATCTTCTTCCAATATAAATGAAAATTTTCAAAAAGGTCCAAATATGTAATTACATTTTCCAGGAACAACATCCAAATCACCAATTTTTGAAAAAAAGTGGAAAGGACGGCAATTTTTTATGAGAAGTTGCAAAATGTTCGGAATATTTCTTGTGAAATTGTGCATAGTATGTAGCCAAATCCTACTAAACAATTGTTCATGAAATCTTTAATTTTCGACATCACAAAATCAACTTTTTGGAACTTCCCACGTATTAAGGTTTAGGCTGCTATTAAAAATAGGTGGTGTTCAAACGTATAGTTGTTCCATTATTATTCTTGGAGTGGAGACTCCATTCTCAATTATCAACCTCACTATTACAACAAAGGTGGGAGCCAAACAAAAACAAGGTTTTAAAATGTTTTATTACAATGATGAAAATCACTCTACCAAAAATTCGAGGTGCGCTTGAATGTGGAGTACCAGAGCATAAATGAAAGATGATAACAATGAGCTGTAACATAAATGCCTCAATTATTCTGCCATTCAATGACCATTTCTTCTCCCATAACATGTTGTATGAAAAGAAAGTGATTTCCTCCCTCAATCCAACCAAGTTGGTATTAAAAATAGTTTAGTAGTTGCACACAACAACATCAAGCATTCATGCTTTTAGGTTTCAAGTTCCACATGTGACCTCATTTTCCTTCAATACATTTTGTGATATTTCTAATTTGCAAACTTGAAATTCCTATTTTTTTCTCTTTGATGTCTTATGTGTTTTCTATTAGTGACAATGCACCAATTATTAGTTGTTGAACATTGCATTCATCTCGCCAATCTCCTTAACGAAGATCCTTGACAAGCAAGGGGTGCAAAACCAATGTAGGTGTGAATCAGACACCTCAACCCACTTAAACACAACTTTGGGAAATTGACAAAACACCAAATACATTTCCTTGTTTTCTTCGTTGGATTTTGTAACAATCTCATGCTTAGATAAATGATATCAATAAGCGATACAAACAAATCATCATTATATTCAATTTTATGTCATATATTGCAAGGGATTAAGGTTTTGAGTTATTACATTTGTCTTGTGTGTAATTTCATCCTATTATAGTATGTAAGTTTTAAAGAAAATTATCATTTAGGAGACTAGGTGTGGCACAGATATTACACGTCTGTAATTACAACGGATTTTGTAAATCCTAGTAATGTTCATAAGTAAACAACCAATTGGTTTCTATAATCATGATGTCATCTAAAAATTGTGTTGACAACCTAGAGGATCAGATTGAACAACTTTGATTCAGGAAGCTATAATTCATATCCGCAAGGTACAAATTCAAAAAACCTATTTCTTGAAGGCCCAATAAACATTAAATGTTTCACAATCCTCAAAATTGCAGAACAACTTCAAATGAACTTTTCATCTTGCATTAAAAAATGATAGACTATTTACATTGGGTTATGGGCTTTTGTTATTCATCACCATAACCTAATTGATTATATATTTTTTGGGTTACTGGAGACATTGTATTCTTGATCTTTTTTTGCATTCAACTACAAGGTTTATAGGGTTGTATATAGTATCACGAAGCATGAATCATAAAAAATATGGAAATTCACAATTGATAACTCTCTGTTAACATAAATAACATGACTATATCTATAGTAGATACTCCACATATGATTTTATGAGGTCAATTTACTAAATTTTTAATTTAGCATGCATTATCATAAAATGAAGGCATGTCCCAAAGTTGAAAAATGATACTTTTTCAAATTTAAAAAAAAATTCGAAAAACATTTTCTCGAAAGTATTTCCTGATGAATCGCATGTTGTGGAGAGAAATGGAAAACCTTTTGGTGCTAGACATTTTTCCAATTTTGAAGGATGGAAAAATGCTTGGTGGGCACCAAACATTTTTTCAATTAAGAAAGATGGGAAAACGCTTGGCAAGTGTGACACACCACCACACTCCTTGAAAGATTCAAATTTGAGTCCAAAAATGGAAACAATGGAAGAAGGAGTTAAGGTACGTTCCTTAGCTCATAGCACTTCGAGGGTAGAGGGGCGTGCTGGAGCTATGAGATGGGGATTAAAATGAATGACAAACAGGTCAATTATTCACACGAACCTACACAAACTAAACAACAAGTTGGTTAATGTGTGGTTGGCACACTTTTGATTCACGGACGAGCCACAAGCATACATGGATTCGTCAGACTCACCATGGCCCAAACTTGGGGGAAACCACCACCTTCCCCCTTATAGTATTCTTTATGCCTAGCCACATGGCCTGCACCCAAATGTCATTTTGTTTCGAGATTCCTAAGTTAGGAGTCCTGAAATTCTTCAAATTGGGATTTTCACAAATTTGGAAATCCATAACTTTTTTTTGTAGACCTCCAATTGAAACAATGTTTCAAGAAAAATTGTAATCCTCATCGAGAGTTTTCCAACGATATGTCGCACGCCACCTAAACACAAATAAATTAGGACAATTCTTGACTTTTAGTCGTTGGGAATCAAATTGGCACCTTGACTCCCAGCCTTTCTTTTAGCCATACCTTGTGTTTTAAGTATTCAAATGGGACATGCGAGCCCATTTTAAACATCTACATTTTAAGAATTTTCAATGGTATAATGAACATTTCAATCCAATGAATTTTGACCTTTGCAATCATTCTTTGAAAATTTGGGAGTACATTGGGACTCCAACTCCCAAAGTAGGATCCACTTGGGAATGTGGGTTCATTCCTTCACACCCTCCTACACTACCGGGAGCCAAAAATGTGACTCCTGGGCCTCACTCTCGGCCCACACTTTTGCAAGCCCTTACCTTGATCATGAGCCCAAGGCTAGGGTCACGACAAGGCACCTAATGTTTTTTTGATTTTTAAAAATGGAAAAACACCTAGCGGGCATCAATTGTGTATTTATTTATTTTGAAGGATGGACAAACGCCTAGTGGGCGCCAATTGTTTTTCTGATTTTGAAGGATGGAAAAACACCTTGTGACTGCCATGCATTTTTTTGATTTTGGAAGGTGGGAAAAAGTTTGGTGTCTGTTAAGTGTTTTTTTAATTTTGAAAGATGAAAAAACAACCTAGTGGTTGCTAGGAGTTTGTTCAATTTATAAAAACAAAAAAAATGTCTAGCAGCTGCTAGACATGCTTCTGATTTAAAGAATGAAATAAACTTGGTGATGCTAGGTGTTTTTTTAATCTTAAATGATTAAAAAGATGTTTAGTGACTGTTAGGCATTTCTTGATTTTTCACATTATAGAAAGGTGAATTCACAATAAAACAACCACTTCACATTGTAACCCATGTTTAATATTTCATATTTTATGTGGCAATTTAAATTATTGTTGAAAATTTTGGATTAATGTATATAATAACATTCAAATTATACCATGGGAACATGTACATAAATTTAAAATTAATTTAATGAATGAAAGACACCCAAAAACACTTTTAAAACACTCGTAACCACTCTTTTTACTACAAAAAAAACATGTTAATGGCCTTGAAAATATTTTTAAATGACATATTTTGGGCAAAGTTTGAATGTACAACTTAAAATAATAGTATAAATAATTTTTAAAAAAATTTGATGATTTTTAAAAAGTCTTTTTGGAAAATATTTTTAAAATATTCCAAATTAAGCAATTGTTTTTAAACAACCAAAGGGGCAGGGGGTGGTCCGTTTAGCATGAACTTACCCAAAATGACTAGCGACTTCAAGATGTATTTTAAAATTTTTTAAACAGAACTATATTGCTTTGTGGTTGCTATGCTTCATTTTTGAATTTGAATAATGTAAGAATGAGAAACATTGGCCCTCGATGGCCATACAAAATGTGGAAAAAACTTTTAGCAGCCACTAGGTGTATGAATCATGTTAAAACAAATTGAAAGCCTCAAGGACGACATATATTTTGGGTCAATTGACCCAACGGACGCTATTTGGAATGCGGAATTAGACTTGAGTGATAATCCTTGCACTTTCCTTTTAGAATTGTTGAAATGGTTTACGTGTTAATTGGGTGTTTAATGAATGTTGATGAGATTGATCTCGATTAAGTGTTTATTCATTTCTTCTAGGATATGGTTAATGGAATCATATTTGGGAGTAGCATTGGCATTTGGGATTTGAAGGAGAATGAAAAGGTGAAAATAGGATTTGGAACTTGAAGAAATCCATCTTTTATTCTAATATTATGCTACTTTAGGGGAAAAGACATGTATAGCGATTTTAATTGAAGGTGTGTTTGACACCATTGAGGAGCGTAAGATTTTTATCCCGATGTTAGCTACTAGATATTTTGAGTCAATTGTTGGAATGGAAGTATTTTGGCCCTTGAAGGATTATTTGTGGATAATGTAGTGATTACTACGGGATTAAAACAATGTTGTGCTACCACGAACAATTTTAATAATTTGGGGAAAAAACAAGTTTTTTGTCATTAGAAGGATTTATCTAAAATCCTTTTGAAGAATGTTGATGAAGTTGAAGATTCGGGAAACATGCAAGATGGTTTTCATGACATGGATACCTCGGATGATCATGTGGAATGTTTTATTGAGGGGTTTGGATCTGATTTTGACAATAAAAAAAGAAGTGAGGAAGAAATTGAAGCAAGATATGACAAGAGAAAAAAAACGAGGAAATTTTGGAAAGAAATTCAAAGCAACAGGAATCAACAAATATACAACAAAACGAGGACGGACATGACAAAGGATATGCAAAGTACATGGGTGTGGGTAATCCAAATTTTGCAGGAAGATGTAGGTCTTAGTGTAGAGGAGTTGAATGTGATCTCTTAAATGATGATGGTGTTTTCATTGCAAACGGTCAAGTGATAGCTTGTGACCTTATGGAAGTAGTTTTTTACGATCAGTTTGGTGAGGATCATTGTGAGGAATTTTTGCACACCTTCACCATTAAGATATGCACTCACAAAAAACCCGGTTGGAAGTGGAACTACTATGTAGTTGTTGTCTAACATGTAAGGCGATTCAAGGTAAGTAATGAAATTCACTAAGGATTTAATGCATTGTGTCCCACATCTACACATAACATCCTAATCTAACATGCATTGGATTTTGAAAAGCTAATCTAAAAAGAGCCATGGTATTAAATCTCATAAGTTTTTAGTTTTATTTTTATTTTTATTTTTTTGATCAAGAGTTAAACTTTGAATTAGAACCACCTTGTTTAGATTGAAGGAAAAAACAGACAATTCGACCCCCTCTACTTCCAACAAGTGTAACTCCCTTACAACAACTCCGATGATGTTGAAATTTTGGGAGAACCTTTTACACCTTCCAAACTAAAACGAATTTAATTTTGACACAAATCCAACGGTGGATTTGGGAGGAACAATTAATTGAAGTAAAAATCCAAAGGTTTTGTCATGGAATTCCTTCCATGGACTCCACCACAACACCCTCTACTTCCAACCAATGTAGCTCCCTGACAACAACTTCGATGATGCTGAAATTTTGAAGGAACCTTCTACACCTTCCAAACTAAAACTGATTTAATTTTGACAGAAATCCAACGGTGGATTTGGGAGGAATAACTAATTGAACCAAAATTCCAGAGGCTTTGCTACGAGTACTTGTTACACACAACTTCCTTTCATGTTTGATTCTTGCACATTCTTTTTCCATGAACACCTCTCCACACATAAGGACTAAACATTCTTCTTCACACTTCCTCCTCCCCTTTCTTTCCTTCCCACATACACACAATACCTTCTCCCTTGGTAAGCCTTCATGACCTTCCTTGAGCTTGTTCCCCCTTGTCCAATGAAAGCTTTGTAATCCCTTGCTTCAATCAATGGCCTCCTCATCCTTCTAGCGTCAATGAGAATATAGAATAAATTGCCATCCAATTGAGTTTAGGATGAGAATTCTTGGGCCCAATGAGACACAAGGAAAATTCTGTCCTCCAATCAAATAAGATGACAATCCTCATGACTAATGGGATTGAAGGATTCATCCCTTCCTTTATCTTGGATATCTTGATGAGGTCTCTTGAACTTGATCCTTATCTTTTCCGTTCGTTGACCTTCACATCCTAATTTTTCATCCTAATTACTTCAAGTAACTAACTACTAGGATAGTTTATCGGTAATAACTAGTAACGTCCTTGAATTCTTACTTTACTAATTCAATGGTTGAACTAACATTCCTTTGTACTATTTACTCTCTTGATATCCCCTACCTATTTATTTTACCATGCAGTAGTTAACTATGTAGTACATAGTAAATTGGAAGTAAATTTGCACCACAAAAACCCCCACATATTTCTAGATCCGCCGTCGAAATTAAAGTTTGATGAATCCCTTAAATCTAGGATGTTCAAGGTTTTGTGAGGTTCCGCCGTCACTCCCACACCTTACGCCTACCCTAATTTGTTAAATAAAAAGGCCTCGACCCCTTCTGAACCCAAGTACCACATTGTTCGTACTACCTTTTTGGTGTTTTTGTTGATGCGGTGAGAACTAGTCATGGCGGATGATGTCGCTACGCCTTCGAATCCTCCAATTGCACCAGTAGAATAGGAAGAGCTTGAAGAAGCACCGCTCGACGTGATTGTTTTTCAATGGCCGTGCGAAGAAGAACTGCCCAGGCGAGTGGTGCGCACTCGAGTCGATCGTTCGGCATGGGATCGTCGACTGTCTCCTAACCCACATGTTTTAGCAATTTACTTAGAATTCGTTCTTGCTCATGGAGCTGCGCCAGAAAGGTTCGAAGAGTGTCAATGCGAAGATGATGATGTCCGTCTCCATTGTCGAACGTGGGTTCCCGGTGATGGCCATTATCGTTGGCTACGAGGGCTAATCAACCCCTTTCCCATGGAGCACCGAGCCGAGTACTTCGCTCGCACCATTTGTCGCATTCTAGATTTTTTACAATTGTGATCTATCCTTTAAGTCGGTTATAAAGTTGTAATTCATTTGAAGTTACTCAGGCGGAAATGTTAATACTTAAGTTTGAATTGATTCTATTTAGAAGTCTGATAGAAATGAAACTAAATAAATATGTACTAGGACTACATCCTAAAAATCTTACAAGTACATCATTAGTGTTTGAAGATTCTTCTACAGACTAACTTAACCTTGTCATGGCGAATTGCTATTGTTAGTTATGGGCTTGTATTCCCTATATATCAATAAATCACATCTCATTCTACATCCCCTTTCCCTTCTCTACAACATAAAAAGGATAATGTACTTTAAAAGGTTTACTACGTGCTTAACTGATTAAGCGCTACATCAACTGAAATAAAGAAGTATTATATGCCTAAAATATCACAAAAACTTATTCAACTATTAATAATCACTACTTGGAGGCTTATAAGCATTCAAATCATTAGTACTAAGGAAAATTATGAAACTAAAGCTTAACTAATTATTGAGCTATAATCCATGGCTCACAATCATGTTAGGCTGTGTATTTTGTATTGTCCTGGTATTGTGTCAATGGTCATGACAATTTGGAAGTGGCCATTGTCTTGAACTATTTTTTATGGTTGTTTTTTGTAAAAACATCTTATGAAATATAATGAATGCATTGTTCCAGATGTTGATGAGGTGGGAGTAGTGAGTGTGAGGAAAAAATAATATACTTTTCACAAGAGGAAACAAGGTTCATGTGATTCTAAAGGTGCAACTTCCAAGATGGACAAGGTTTTGTCAAAGGGGTTTGTGAAAAATGTGAACTTCTTGACATGTTATGGGATGAATTGTTGTTAACATTTCCCGTGGGAAAAGACATTGTTCTTGAAGCAAAAGTATTTGGAGCTTGTTGTTTGAGGACCAAAAAGCCTACGGATTAAATATTCCAAGAAGGTTGCATATAAGAAAAGACATCACACAATGGAAGTCTCACTGTGTAGGGTGTAAATATTTGCAAAACTGCTTAGTACAAGATCGTTGGTGTGTCTAAGTCAACATATATGTTGTACAAATCTAACAACAAATGAGGTCATCAATTTCTACCACATGGTAATAAGGGTATACAAAAATTACAAATGTTAACAAATCAAGTGAAATCAAATGTTAAATCACTGATTGATTTGATGGCAAATACAATGCCACATCAAATGAAGGGCATTGGAAATGGTTGAAAAGATGTGTGACATTTATTGCTTGAATTTTGGATGAGTCTTTAGGAGTGAAGTGACCAGGTAATTGGATTGATGGACTGATGCACTCCTAACTCTTCGAAGGACTCAAATGCGAATCCAAGTAGAAGATAGCGGAAGAGGGAGGAATTGGGGCACACTCCCTAGTTCGCAACACTTTGAAGGGTAGAGGGGCGTGTTGGAGTTCCGAGATGGGACTAGGAACAATTAACAAGCTTCACTCGCTCACACGGGCGTGCACACAATCCACACAAAGTGGTTAAAGCATAATTAGAGCACCTTTGGTGTTAGGACGAGCCACGGGCAACACAGACACATTAGATTCACCATGGCCCGGACTTGGGGGAAGCCACCACCTTCCCCCTTATAGTATATTTTGTGGTTGGCCGCGGAGCTCACATCCAAATGGCTTTTCTCTCCCGGGACTTTTGAGTGGGAGTCCCGAAATCGCGCCAGTTGGGACTCTTGCGACTTTGGAGCCCCATATTTTTACGAGCAGACCTTGGATCAAGATGCAATTTAAAGCAAAGTTGTAGCTCTCATCAAGATCTTTTCAATGGTATGTTGCACGCCTTCTGCAGCCAAGTAAATTGGGTCGATTCTTGACTTTTTTTGGTTGGGGGTCAGACTGGCAGTTTGACTCTCGGCCCTTCTTTTGGCCATAACTTGTGTTTTAGATGCCCAAATGAGCAATGCAAGCCCATTTTAGACATCTAAGGTCCACGATCTTTCCAATGATATAAAGAATGACACAACCCATTGAGTTTTGGCCCCTGAAATTATTCTCTGAAGTTTTGGGAGTCCACCAAGACTCCATCTCCCAAAGTGGGAGTTGCCTTGGGAGTGTGAGGGTTCACTCCCTCATACTCTCTCACACTTTCTTACGTTCCCGGGAGTATGTGATGTGACTCCCATGCTTCTTCTTGGCCCGTAACCTTGTAACCCCTTTGCCTTGGTTACAAGCCCAAAGCTAGGGTTACGACATGGACTATCATTTGGATTGGTAATGAATTAAAAATGATCATATATTTAAAGACATCCGGTTATTTTGACATATCTTTTCTTGAAGCCTAATTTTATTTATGCTAGTGTTTGCATTGTCACAAATAAGCAAAGAGTTAAGCATTGAAGTATTTCCCAATCTATTATGAATAGGTTTAGGAAAGACACCATCTTAACGTTGATGTGTGAAAACAAGGGTCATTTTTTGCAAAACGTATTGTTTGTGAATCTTTCAAGGATTTAATATCCAAATTGGGAAAGCATAGTAATGATGCAATTGAATATGAAATGAAGCTAAGAAAACACATCCTATGCCAATAGTCGTGTAAAAATTTATATCATACATGGAAGATAAAGTCCGTTCGATCAAAGGAGGAATCCTTATGCATTATCCATGACAAAATGGATCAAGCGAAAACTATAATTCTAAGGTTGCAAATGTGCAACAAAATGATATCTAGGCTTGGACAATTGCTAATTACTCTTTGAGGTATGATAGCCCATGGACATAAGGACAAAAGATATGTTCCATATTTGAATGAGTTGTGGCCAAATGGTCCAATTTCATAACTAGATCTTTGTTGTGGCTCTTTTGCATTTTGGAAGTAGCTCTAGTTGTAGAGTCAAAACTATAGTTTGAATAACCCCCATGTAATTCATTTTATGCTCATTTTTTGCAAGGGAAATTGCATTGTGTACATGAATTATGCATGCCGGAAAAAAATATTGGCGCCAAGCCTTTGTCGAAAAATTTGTTGCTCCAAATGGATAACTACATGAAAGACAATAAAAATTGACATTTGTTGGCATTTCTTTCATTATTAACTATGAGGGATGTGTTTGAAGAAATGAAACTAGGATTTCTTATTGTTGGCCGTACACATGAAGATATTGATGGATGTTTTGGCTATCTGTCAAAGAAGTTAATAGAAAAAAATTACATTTTGGCTAATTTGATTAAGGCGTCCATGTTCCTCCCAAGACTCCCAGGAGTGACCGTTTATTCCTCAATTGATTCAAGAGATTCCAAATTTTAAGTCTTGGGTGGTAGATTGTTTGAAGGATGGCTTTGAGATTTTGGTAGGGCATATTGATATGCATCTTTTTAGGTTTTTTGTTGATTCAATGGGCTAGCGTGTTATGCAATATAAAGTTTTTCCCATAGATCCTACATGGAGTCTTGCAAATGCGCTTCCAATCAAATTGTGGAAAACTAATCCTAATGGGCCACCAAAGTTGCCTATGGGTGTGCCTACCCCTCTTCCTTACTGCCCCATTTGTGGCATCGATCCTTCCAAGTTTTTTGAAAGATAAAAGTTCATGAGCGCCAAACTATCAAAATATGTGGATTTTTGGAAGGTTAACATTGCACAAAGTGTAACTTATGAAATGAAGATGAAGTCATATGTTGAGTATTGGGAGGATATCACATTACATTTGTCAAAACATTTACCGCATCAAAGTGCCACTCTTTTGGAGGGGTTTTGGCCATCAAGCAATTGGAGATCCAACTACTCTAGGGTTTTGTTGTCGACCGCTATTGTTGGTGTTGATCCAAAGGACCTGATTCAACGCCCTTATTGTGGGCCAAAGAACATGAGGGCTTCACTTGTGTACACCCCGTTTAGAGATCTTAATGATGGGGATTTTGTTTTCATTAAGTTGCATGATCCTATCATTTTTCTTGTTTAGATGGGAATAACACAAGGTGATGTGAAAGATGAGGAAAATGCATTTTTCAAAATGGTGAGGGTTCAATGGTGAGTTTGTATGAAGAAGGTTAGAAATTTGGATGAACAACATCTTTATGAAGATTTTTGGAATGGCAAGTTGTCGCAACCCCACTTTGAGGGAGTTGTGAGGTCGCCACTCACACTCCCAAAAATGGGACTTGGGAGTCCTCCGGGACTCCCGAAAACTCAGATCGCAATTGCAGGGGTCAAAACACCTCGCATTGAAGAGTTCTTTATACAATTGAAAAGGTATTGAAGTGTAGATGTCCAAAATGGCCTCGCATGAGCCATTTGGACATTTTCAGCACAAGTTATGGACAAAAGAAGGGCCGGGAGTCAAATTGGCAGTTTGACTCCCGACCATTAAAAGTCGGGAATTGACCCGATTCCGGTGCGTGCAGGTGGAGTGCGACACACCGTTGGAAAGCTCTTGACAAGAGCTACAACTTTGGTTTAGACCTTGTCCCGATCCAAGTTTGAAGCGAGGAGTTATGAGCGTCCAAATTCCCGGAAGTCCAAACCGGGACAATTTCGGGACTCCACTTTGGGAGTCCTGGGAAAAAGAGTCATTTGGATGCAGGTGCGGTGGAGAGCTACAGAGAATAATTTATGGGGGAAGGTGGTGGCTTCCCCCGAGTCCAGGCCGTGGTGAGTCAAGTGAGTCCAAGTTAGCATGTGGCTTGTCCCAACACCAAAAAGGTGCAGAATGAATTCTAACCAACTTGTTGGTTGGATTTGGATGCAGGACCGCATAATTGAGTAAGCTTGTCCCTCTTCCTAGTCTATCCCAGAGCTTTCAGCATGCCCCTCTCACCCCCTTTAGTGCTGGAAGTTGGGAACGTGCCCCGAGCCCCAGAGAATTCCTCAACTTGAGTGAGTTAGCCCAACTTGGGGCTAACTTGGGGACTTGGGAGCGCGTCACAAATGGAAATGTAATTTTGCATATCCATTATTTTCTCATTTCTAACTCAAAAATTTATATCAAACAATAGTCAAATTTCTATTCCTACTGCTTGTGTTGGTAGGGATAAAATAAATCTTGATGTTGCTAATGCATCTAGCAATGTGTGTAAGATGTTTTGGACATGGAAAAAGTTGTGTTTCTAATTTTTCAAAGCCTTTTATACAATTAAATTGCTCTCAATGGTGTTTAATCAATTTATTCATGGTGCAAATTATTTGTGTATATTTTTGGACACTAATGATTAATAATCTTTTATGTTGCATGTAAACCCCAATCCCTAGTAGCCACCATTCATCCTCTTTTTTCATTCTTGGCATAAAACTTGAAATTTATTAGTGATTGTGTTATGTTTTTGTGTTTGATGAGGTGTATTATTTAATCAATTTCTTCATTGTAGAAAAGTTCATGTACATTCTTGGATAGTCATAATCAATGATCTTTGTTGTTGCACTTTAACCTTAATGACCATCACTAGTGTATTGTTAACTTTCATGGCATTGAGTTAAAATGTATTGTGAATGTTTTCATTTTTGGGTTTTTTTGTGTTTGATGTGGCATATTTTTTAAGCAATTTTTTGATCCTTGAAACTTATATGTGTATATCCTTAAACAATTGTAGTCAATGGTTTTTTTCATTTTATCTTAACCTTCATTCTTAGTGGCCATTAGTTATTTGTTTTTTCTTTCATGGCATAAAGTTCGAAAAATATTGAAGAATTTGTTTATCACAAAAAATTGGATACTTGCTATCAATATTTTTATATTTTTGACCTTAACCCTAATCCCCAGTGGCCACCAAGCGTTTGCTTTTTTCTTTCATGCCATTGAACTATTGCAATTATTAATGATTTTGTCATTGTATGAGCAACAACTTTGGATCCACAAATATTATTGTGATTGATGAATTGGTTCATGTTGTGATTAGTTCTTTGTAATTTAGTAAATATAATTTTTGTTTATCATGGATAGGAGCATTGACTTCCAACTTTAATAATGAACAACATATAATTTTCACTTGTTGGGCACAAGGTAGAAAAATCTTTAAACAAATTTTTTTTACATGGATGTTATATTTTTGAATGATGATTTTTTTTACTTGAATATAAGGTTACATTTGTTAAATCTGGTGGCAACCAAGCAAAGTTCATACCATCCGCCAAGTTGGGTCCTAAATTAACAAATTATGTGTTACATGTACAATGTCAATTTAATTCCACATGGGAAATGAAATAGTTTTAGATTTCCTTCCAAAACCCAATTGAAATCTAGACACAAGTTCTAATTATCCCTCCTCCTTGTTATTACCTATTGTTATGCCTTAATATGTGATTTTTTTTGGCCATGACCAAGTCAAAATGATTTTATAGGCCCCCTTTTATGATATAGTAGATTCATGCTTATTGGATGTACTAAAATCAGAAAAAATATCGTTATAGAATAATCATGTTGCTAATATTGATTGCACAAATTTATCATTAGTGTGGTTCTCAAGTACTGTATCTATTTAAAAAGGTGGCCATTTTGTGCCCTTTTTAAAAAAATGTTTCATCATCAATGAATATTGAAACAACTATGGTTCATGTCCCCATGCCCAATGTATTTTAGTCCCTGGTGTTAAATGAAGTGGCAAAAGCCATGGCAATTGCAACTTGATTTTTATACTTGGTAGCACATGGTCATGTTCCAAATGTCCTTGTTGACCTCCCCTTCCATGCCTAATTTGCACAAATTAATATCATGTTACCAATTGTTGCATTGAAGACAAAATTGCAAAGCATCTAAATTGTGTTTTTTGCTTATCCACTCTCTTATAGTGATTTTGTGTTTGACATCATTGCCAATGGGTTGGAAAGTACAATACTTATTGAAAGAATTGCTTCTTCCTCATCATCAATCATATCTAAGAAAGTTTGTAATATCTATCTTTCACCAACAACTCATGTTCTAGTAGTAAACATCATGTCCAATGGGCCATCATGTATAACTATTTTTTTATTCCCAATTGCAAGCTAATTGATCAGTTTCAAGTGTTGCTAGAACTTAGGATCTTGCAATTGTGAATGCATCCAAATTCTTTCTATGGTTTGAACAATGTCTTAACAATCGTATTGCAGTAAATTCACCTCATTATGACACTTTTTCATGTGGTCTAGAACTACTTGTCTACCAATTTGGGCTACAACATTCAACGAGCTCCTACATCAACACTGGTGCTTTCTCCTTGCCCTTTCATGAAACTCCTTCACACCTATGTTTGAAAGTCCTTGTTAACTACATTCAACGCTAGCATTGATGTATGTTTGTATAATTCTCTATGAACGTGAACCCTCCTTCTAGTTGTGTCCAACAAGATAGTTGTTTATTTTGATTACTAGTGAAATTTGGAACATGGTTAGGTAATTATAATGCAAAGTAAATAGGTTTATGGTTATCATGCCAGTAAGCTTTTTGTACATCATGCAATTGATTCATTACTAGGAACATCAATCCAAAGTAATTTGTGGTACTTATGTGATTTTGTAACTTCAGATTATGTTTTTGCATAATTGTATGAGGTCTTCAGATTAGGAATCAAGTGTTGGGCCCATAGACTTCACTATGTCCACATTAAAATCTCCTACAGTAAGTGTTGGACAAGATTCTGGTGCTTTGGACAGCACATTGTTTAAGATTTCTTTGAACTTGCTTAGATGAGTAGAATGAGACCAATAACATAAATCGTTTTTCAAATATTCAAATTGAAAGTAGTAGCAATAATTTTTATCCATTATATGTTGTAATTTGACATGAATTTAGTGGTATGTGATCATACAATATCATACTTCCATGTTTATCAAAAGCAACAACATGGTTATATTTAGTGGTAGTTATGTAATGTTGAAATTCTTGAAAATTGTTGTCAATTCGAGTTCCTTGTAAACATAAAATAGGGGATCTTTGAAGGTTATGGCCAGCTTGTAGATCCATAAACTTTTTTGGTAGAGTTTCTGTTTGAGCTTTGGAACTAAAAGCTCCATCTAGCATTTGACCTAAGCCTAGAGATTTCTTCAGAAACACAAACTTCTACATGAAAGTTTGTAAAGCATCACATTTAAATACCCACACATAATTTTACCATCACGTCTTTTTTTACACGGATTTTTGTATGCAGCCCTACAGTCTTGTTTGAATCATTTGGAAGCTTATAGTTTTGTGGTAATGATTGGTGGCATAGACTACTGTCCTTCTTTGCTAGACTACTTAGCTTTCCTCCAAATCTCCAAAGCTATCCCCCATCAGCAGCAACATTGGAACTTATACATCCTTCCTGCAAATTCCAGCAATACATATCACCACACAAATAGAAAACAATAAAGAACACAACAAGAATAAGAATAAAACGTTTCACAGCATCCCTACATTTCTACAATAAAACCCAAGTTCTGACAATTGAGGAAACTAACTTGTCAAGGCCATGAAAACCCAACCTTCAGAAAATGCCCGAAAAAAGTAGAAGCGACCTGGGGTAACAGACAACCCATTTGATACAGCAGCAAATTTAGGTCACACAGACACATTGGAACCTTTGTGACCTCTAAAGTTAACAACTTAGGGTCAAAACCTTATTGGAATCAGATAGAAATCATTTCACAAACACATCAAAACACAAAGGAGAGCATTCTTGCAATGTAGGGAAAAGGCTCTTAAATACACTTAGCATCAAGGGTTTCTTTCTTAATCTAAATTTCAAACCCTACTATCATGGGTCATACTCATTTAGGAGTTCATCACTTCCAACATTTATACTGAACCTTGTGAAAGATGCATATGCAAGATTAAAGAATTTGGTCTTGATAGAGTATACCATCTTGAAGCTCTACTACTAACAAGAGCAAAAATCTCACCATGAATTGGACCCTCATTGCCTTCTCAATGGCTTGTATTTCATAACATCTTGCTAACATCCAGTGAATTCCTACACTTTGCACATCCCAAAGACAAATATATTTGACAATTATTTGACATTGTTGGCATTCAGAGAGGGTGCTGCCTTGACTCCTACTGTTCAAAATCAGGTCACAGCAAAAATGTGATCCTTGTTTGCAGACAGCTGTTAAAAGAACACTGTGGTTACCCAAAAGCTGCCTCATCCTGAAAATGAACACAAAAGCAATCTAAATGCTCAATGCATACACAATTTTCAAGGCTCAATTCATATTGCTGAGGGAATAACGTCCGACAGAACCCCCACAATACAAGCACTATTATCAGTCAAATCTTCTGTTCATGCAACAGTTTTGACATGAAAAGAATGGCAGCTTCAGCAGTGCAGTTGCAATAAAAGTCTGAAAGTGCAGATGCAATATCACAGACAAGTGCTCTAGCCTCAGGCCTTGCAGCCAGACAAGCCAGCAGAGGTATCCATACTTCTGGGTCTGATTCCACAGCTTTTGTAAATGCAAGGAGCCCAACTTGCAACCTTTCAGGAAAATCATCAAACTGCATCCAACAGACATGAGGTCCAGATTCAAACTCAGAAAACTCATTAGTTCCAGTAATAAAATGATTCCCTGCACTACTTATAGAACCATCTGAACATAAAGTGGGTCATAGTAGAGCTTACATAGCACTGAATATCTGCATGAAATTCATATCAAGATGCTTTGAAAATTTGTTGATCTGCAGGATTATTCATTTTCATCTCCAACAATCCTTTTTACAAAGACAACTTGAGTTTTCAAATCCTGCTCAGTTTGGTATTATCCAAAATTCATCTTCTATAAAAGAATACATCTGCTGAAAATTGTGCTACTTGCAACGTTACCTGAAGAGGTTCAGAGGAGGAATCATCTGCATGTCTCCAGTTGGTCTCATTGTTCCTGTGGGGTCCCACAGGCCGAGGAGTTTCAGGAGCCTGTGAATGAGACCTGTGACTGGCTAACTCAGGTCCTTCAGTTGAAAATATTGGCCTACACTCTGTATCTTTCTTATTGGAGCTCCAGGGCCCAGGCTCAGAGCCCCACAGTTTCACCACCCAAGCCCTACTCTGAGACAATGGGTTTGCAAACATATTGTCCCCATATGACCCCCAGGAAAGTGCCCCCCATTTTGAAAATGAGCGCTGTTGTTCAGCCTGCTTAGTGTGGGTTCTTACATCTGCTTTCACAGTCTTTCCAGCCCACTTTGCATAAACATCCTCTTTCTTGAGCTTGAATGCATCTGCATAGTAATACTTCAGAAGTGCATCAAATGTCCTCACAATATCCTTCACAAGCAGGATCCGAACCCTTAATCCTTCTCCAGACAAGATGAAGCTAACTACATCCATGGTTGCAGAAGCAACTGCACGTGTATCAAAGGTTCCCCTTATACCCCTTGATCCATCATCCTTATTCCAAGCTTCATCCTTTGACAATGATCCACTTGCTGGAGCAGATTGATCTGCTACTGCTACAACCTGAAACAAGACATTGCCTCTTAAAACTCCTCTAAAACTCCCCAAGTCTGTCTGAATGTTATTTGGACTGTGGATGAACTTAACTTGACAGTTCTGCTGTTAACTTCCCAAAAAAGTAATATGATCTGATAAACTTGCCAATAGCAGAACAACCAAGATGCAAATTGTATGTTTATTGAAGATTTTGAATTGTTTCAGATACAGAGTCTGAAAACTACCAGGCGCTCCAGTCGATGCCATCGAATGGAACCATTGTTTCGAATTAGCAATTCTCTCAATGTTTCTCGCATTTTTGGATCAGGATCTGCTAGAAGTCTACCCACAATAAAAGGGTATGCATTTGACACAACTTTGAAACCAGGATCAAGGGTTGTGGCTGTTCCTTCCAAAGACCCCAGTGCTCGTACCACCATGGCATATTCTGGAGATAATCGAAAATTGAACTTATACATCACAGTCCAGAGCTGGTTCATTATCCCCTGGGTGGCCCACCAATAACCACTCAAAACATCAATAATGCAACCCTTAAACAGAGACAAGGAATAACATACCAAAAATGTAGAAATGGCAAATGAAATGAAGAGCTGACAGCTGCTTGCCTGTCAAGTCCTAACTGTATGTACTATATATATAGAGGCTGCAAATTCAGTGGACGTATACTGACCTGGAAATCTAGCTGTGATTTTGTCTCCTCATCACCAAAGGAAGCTTGAAGTTCATGTGCTATTGGACCCAAATCTGTACCTGGTGGAATGAAATCTAGCATTACGAAGTCTTTAGCAAGTCCCTCTGAATCCCGATTCACAAAATGTACCAACTGCATTTGGACACAAAACCTTGTTATTACAGCGTCAGTTACCTAAATTAATGCCTGGCAACACAATCCTCCACAGGAAAGCTGCAAGATGATGTTAATAGATGATTTTTTGTATGCATTAAACTGTGTTCCACACACAAATGGTGATAAAACATACCGTACGGATGAGACCAATGCGATACTCCCAGCGGAATTCACTCATCATCCCAAAATCAAAATATGCAAGGACTCCTTCCCTTGTCACAACAACATTTCCAGGATGAGGATCAGCATGGAAGTAGCCCTCTTCAAGAAGCTGCCTGAGTGATGATAATACTCCCTGCAAGAGCCAAAACACCACATGCAGGTTACTCTGAGATATTCTGGGGCAAAATACTGCAAAGATGCTGAAGTACTGGACAGTGACTTCTTGTAAACAAATGCCATTGTAAAGAGGGGAAGTACTTGGTCAACAAGTTGTTGAATGTCAAGCTTGGCACTGAGTAAAGCATCTCTGTCAGTGAGCTTAATGCCATCAATCCATTCCATTGTCAGGATCCCCTTTGTAGTAAACTCCCAGTATATCTTGGGGACCTTCACAACCCCATCTCCAGGATCTACAGATGAATCTGGGTATGCCTTGGTCCCCTCCATCATTGCTTTAGTGTGTGTCCTAGGGTCAGCTTGGTTGAGGCCATGGCTGTGCTCTGTGTTCATTCATGTCATTTATGCAAACATGCATCAAAATTCAAGTGTTGACATCTTGACATCCTCACATGGTGCTGGTTTCCTGTGAATTGTGAAACTTGGAACATAAGATTAGCCCCCTTCTTTTGAGTGAGTACAACAATTAATTGATGCAAATGTGTCACTTACTGTACGGGGCATGGAGACCATAGAGGCGACCAAATCGCTCTGCATTTTGACCTTCTTGAATGTAATTCACCTCCTCAAACATATGCCCTACCTGTACTTGTGTTGTACAACCCACCACATGGTCTGTAAAAGTGAAATTGGATACTGTAAGCAAAAGCCTGATTTCCTTGTTCCTTTGCAGTGCGCAAGAAGTGGAGACCAAAACTAGCTCATAGAGTGCTGGGCTAACAAAATGACACAGTAATAACATATCACATGTTAAAGATATGCACTTTTAGTGCAAGGGATATAAAGCAAAATGCTTAGGTAGCACTGACCATTTCATCCACAACAGCCACAAGGTCACCACGTGTTCCAGCAAATCGCTGCAGCTGACCTCCAATCAAACGCAGAAGATGAGCATCAAGTGCCAGTTGTTCAGAAACACCTGGCCGCTGGACTTTCACAGCCACATCCTCACCTGAATGTAGTCGTGCTGTTTACAAAAATCAGCCCTTCATTCACACTCAGTTACAGATATCAACTTTTCAAGGATTGACTAAGAGGAGAAGATGTCAAAATCCTGAACAGTTTCAAATTGTCAACTACATACTAATGCACTTGCCTCAACACTGAGCTAGGCCCCTAGTTCAATCAACAAAGTTGGAGGCAACTTCTTCCTTCAGCTCACATTCACATCCATGTACAAAAATGGAGACTAAATGAATCAGGTAATGCTCTGGCAGAAATGTTACCTTTGTACACCTGGCCAAGAGATGCAGCAGCTATTGGTTCATCTGAGATCTCTGCAAACAACTTCTTTGCACATGAACCAAGCTCATGTTCCATAAACTTTAATGCATCTGGTGTAGGAAAAGGTGGAATCCGATCCTTGTGCCAAGCAAAATCCACCAACCAAAAAACTATTATTATGAGACCTAAAGCATAAACTGAAAACACCTTCTGAGTGGTTGTGGTGGAATTGCCACAAGATGCATTCTAACCATGAGTGTCAACACAGCTGCAAAGTCTTAAACTGGATTGATCAAAAATCTGAATTCTGAAACTGCTTCCGAGTCATTCAGGGAGAAATTTGTGCAAAAATCTGTGACAAGGACCATAAGCTGAAGCTTAAGTCCAAAGGCACTCAATCACAACTGTATGGATGACATTGTTGACAGCCCAATTTGTTTTACACATTGACACATCAAGACCCAGCCTACAATGAAGCCAATAACTGTTCCATCACTAAACCTAACAAAAATAACATGAGTGAGTAGACTGAGTGATAGAACATACTTGCAGCTTTGCAAGCTCCTGGCAATAGGCATTGGGTAAAATATCAGGGCGTGTACTCAGTGCCTGTGCAAGCTACACCAGATAACAAAAAGTAAGAGTCAAAACCAACAAGGATTAGGCTATTATCCCAGGCGCTAAATCACAGTAATTGCAGCTTTTGGATAAATTAACTCCAGACTGAACCATGTTTGCACTTGGGGAACAAGGGATCAATACTGACCTTGATATAGAAGGGGCCTAGGCGAATGAGACTGTGCCGTAACTACAACCATGGCACCAACAAGAAACAACTCAAGACAAGCCAGACAAAGAGAGAAGATAAGGCAATGCTCAGATCAGAATCCTTCTAAGTCCCTGCAAACTAATGCAAGACAGCCACCAGGACAACAAACCATTGATTGTCTAACCACTTGCAAGTAAGTCACCAAAGAGAAAACACTTTACTTTGGCTGCCCTCTTGTGAATGTCTTTCTCAGCCCAATGCCACATGGTCAGCGTGAAAACTTCTGCAACAATTGACATAACTCTGTGTGCCACTAAGAAGGGCCGGTATTGATAATATTTTCCAAATGCCACGGGATCATAGCTATCCCACTTTGCAGGACTCCAAACGTCTTGTGCTGCTGAGTGAATGCCATGAATGCTGCCAGATGTAAATCTGAGGCAAATGAAAGAAGCCATCACCAATTAAGTTGTTGGCACCAATTACTTCATTAGTTTCCTTTGTGAATGATATCAAGATCCACAGAGCAGCTGGCAAGATAGAAACATAATGTTAAATGCCAAGCCGGCTTGACAACTTTTTCTGCTCACTATAGGTGCAGAACTACTTTCAGTAGACACATTGAACTGAAATGGTGTAGAGTTGTACAGGTGGAGTTGGCCTCTGGCAATGCCCAAATATTCAAGAAGATAGCTTGGGTCTCTGAGCAGTGAACTGCTTCTAGCTGGAAGAATACCCTTCGAAATGGATTGAGCACCACCTGGACCACTACAAATCATTGAGATAACTCTGCATTTCAGCTAAACCCGAAACAAAATAGCCATTCTCTGTTTGCATATATAGCATACTTGTTGGTGAGGATGGCCAATAACATTCTCTTCTCTCTCCCTCTCCCTCTCCTCTTTCCCAGCCGCCCCCCCCCCCCCCCCCCCCCCCCCCCCCTTCAAATCACTTGCCCCCCCCCCACAGGGAGGGGGAAATTCTAAATCTACAGGAGAGGAAAAAAAAACAAAAAGTGGGTGCGCTG
>Ga0116229_10001997_pt1 | contig 32634 bp, 23 predicted proteins | sample S1TSphgellanicum_3_FD_87313 | JGI IMG/M metagenome (GOLD analysis project Ga0116229, IMG submission 87313) | Host-associated microbial communities from peat moss isolated from Minnesota, USA - S1T2_Fc - Sphagnum magellanicum MG | ecosystem: Host-associated > Plants > Peat moss > Unclassified...
CTTGGCCCTTTATATAGCCACCAAAAGCTGAAACCCTAAACCTAATAGCGCACAGTCACTTAAGAACGTTCATAACCTTACAACCGTACAATAACCTTTAAAGATATGACGGGCATGCCCGTACCCGGCCATCATGCATGAGGCTGTGCATACGGGCATGACAGAACTTGCATTCCTAAATATTTCTTTTAATGATAGTTCAAAACTTTTATAAGCTTGGAACTAATTACTTCCACTACATTAAGGAGTCAAATCCTTAACCATTGCACCACCATCCCATCAGGTAATTTTTTTTGGACAACATATTGTAATCAACTTCCATGAATTGTTTTTTCAACATATTGCACTAAATGAATTTGAATATTTTTGCACTACTTACATAAATAGGTAGGTTATAGGTAGGTTAGTTTAGGTAGGTAGGAGGTACCTATTAATAAATGCATGTAACTACTTAGGTTGTAGTTAAGTTATAATCTATTAAGCCTTATAGGTACCTACTAAAATTATGTACACCTACCTACGCTTATGCTATTTAATAGGCTATGTAGGTACTTATTAGTTTATAAGTAATAGATCTAACTTAGGCATATTAGGTAAGTAGCCTACCCTGTTAAATAGGTATAGGCTTAAACTACCTACTTAATACTATACTAAGCTACCTACCTAGTAGCCTAGATGGCCTAGCCTAAGTTAATTACATACCTACCTACTAAGCTAGGTGGCCTAAGTAGCCTAAGTCAAGCTACGTACCTACCTAGTAGGCCTAGGTTACTTAGGCTATGTACCTACCTAGGTAGTTTAGATTAGGCTACGTACCTACTTAGTATGCCTAGGTTAAGTTACGTATCTACCTAATAAGTTTAGGTAGTCTAAGTTAAGCTATGTACCTACCTAGTAGGCCTAGGTGGCCTAGGTTAGGTTACCTACCTTGTAAGCTTAGGTGGTTTAAGTTAGGCTACATGTGTACATAGTAGACTTAAGTGGCCTATGTTAAGCTACCTAAACAACAACACATCTTGGGTTTTTCAACTTGTTAATAAAACGACTTTTGTCTTTTTTTACTATAATTATAACTACAAGTTCATGTTAATGATTATGTAATTGTAAAAAACATTATACTACCACATGGCATTATCATTTTGTGGTTATAGTCAATATCATGACTTGAAGGTTTTTACACAAATGTTAAAATTTCAAAAAATATACAAGGCACATTCCCTACATCATGCATGAGACGTGATAATCTTTGTAGTTTCCACATGAATTTCAATAATCTTGGGCTGGTCTTGATCCTCTACTACAAACCATGTACCAATGTTGGTTGTTTTTCTCTTTTTTTAGTGAGAATTTTCGACTCTAGTTCTTCCCAACACTTGAGAAAACTAACCCAATTCTTTAAAAAATATATTGGACTTATGATAACTGATCAAGCTATCATACTTTTTTAAAAATTTAATCAAGTTGGTTCTCAAATAATGCAAATCTCACAAATGTGATAACAATTAGTTTTCATATCCGGTTTTTACAATTGAGATTTCAAATTTATATTCCTTTTTTAAAAATCTCAATTCATAAATAATTGAAAAGTAAAAACAAACTTGTGTAAAGAATGATGAAAAAGTTGCACATTTTCTTCTATTACAAACTATATTTCCAAAATCTAATCCCTTTCAAATGTTCCTTCAAATTCTTCTAACTCTTCTTCTAACTTTACATCAACTTCAATTCATTCCACTAAAGTAGAAAAGAGTCTACAACTAATCCTAAATTCATTGGGTTAAATTTGTTCGTAAAAATTAATTTATCTAAAGTATTTGACTACAAATGACATATCCTAAGATTAGTAAATATTCCCACCAAAGAAAAAATCCTTTTAGTGTAAATTTGTGAATCAACAATGCTTAAAAATGTCCAAATTGTAATCTTCATCAACACCTTGGTCAACAGTGGTATTTTTAGACAAGGGTGCAAACAATTATAACATTTTAACAACATGGGATATAAGGTTTTTCTATTATATTCTTCAACAATGGCCTTGCCTTGCTCAAAACTACATGAAAACATTGTACATAAATTTTTGAACTCAAGATCCAACAACAAAGACAACATATTATGAGTTTTATTTTTTTCATATTTAAAAAAAAAAAACACCAAAAATCACTTTTCTAATGTTAAAAGATAAAAAACCTCATTCAAAAGTAACAATAGACTCCTTTTCCATAGATTATCAAAAGAAACTAAAATTCCAATTTTTTCTCTTAATTTCAACTAAATGAAGATGGCAGAATTTAAAGTATGATGTGGAAGAAAAAAAAAAGAAATTTCATTTGTGTCACCATAGCAAGAAACTGGCTATTGCATTTGGGCTCATCAACACAACTCCTAGTACTCCTCTTCGGTTAAGAAAAAGTTGCAAAGATTGCCACACTTCCACAAAGTTCATTTCAAAAATAGTTAGGAGATCCATCGTGGTGAGGGATGCCAATTGCTTTCATCACTTTGAAGATGGTGTTTGTTCTTGCATGGACTATTTGTCAGGGCAGTAGTCTGGCTTGTCAATCACTAAATCAAGTTCATTTTGTTTACAGAAGATATTGATATGTGGCACTGCAGCATCCACAAGCCCTTCATGGTACTTTAGATAACAGCTCAATTTTGGCTTCCCAGTGTCTGGAATGTTGTGAGACGTTTGTTGCTACTAATGACTTGAGGGCTCCCATTCAGAATCAAGAGACCCCATGGCTGGATAGCTGAAAAAAAATTGGTTATGCTACACTATTGAAAATGGAGTAAGATGTTGTGAAGTAAAATGAAGCTGCTGCATTATGCACCTGATCTCACATTTATACATGTATATACTCACCAGTCAACCCGCTGTAAAACGGGTTTCCTACACTGCCCCATTTGTGCAACTGGGTCCTTATCTTCATTTTTTACATCGCCCTTAAAGACTGCAGCTGCTGTGGGATCCTGTCATCATCATCAACCATATTGTAGTCAAAATTCTCCATCTCCTGATGAAGTAGTTGCCAATTCATACCATGGTTCAATCTGCACCCCCACAAAACCCTGATAAATTGATGCTCTATTGAGCATATCAAAATCAAAGTATACAAGTTTCCTGCAACAAAATCAATTTCAAGAACAAAAAAGCATGCTTAATTTTTTGTCGAGATGAAAGCTCTTCTTGAATAATTCAGCCAATCAAAACTTGTGTCTTGAGAGCTAATGAACCAATCTCAGAGACCTCAACCTCATTAAGCAACTCTTATATGAGAATTTGGGTGAGAAAGAAAGAATTCACAATACCAATTATTTTCAAATTTATTAATTTTTAGGAAATCTTTTAACCTAGAATGCCAAAAATCAATATTATTAAACTCTGTTAGATCAAGATTTGAACCCAAGTCTGAAGCCAGGAACCCAACACACACTAATTATCTAAACACACAAAGACTAATATATACACATAAATGTTCCTTGTCTCTTGTTAATAACATTGTCTATACTGAAGTTTTCAGAAATTCAAATATCCAGTGCTGAAGCTTAAGATTCGAAATATATTAATTATTCTGTAGACACTTGCCAAAAAGCTGTTGAAGGATTACTATGATGAGTCTTTGGAAATTGGAAAATTAAATGATTTCTTTTGATTTGTTGATCACAATGGCTGTCTCAGCTGTGACATTCATGGTTGCTCCTTGTATATTGTCTCATATTTATACTCTATATTGGTAGGGAAAGGGTTGTATAACACTAAATTGTTAACGATAACAATTTGAATCTTTGCTAACAAGTTAACGAAGAATAATGAAGATTCAAGTTGTTAATGATAGTACCCAAAATACAGTGAATCAGTCGAATTAGTCTCTTACAGTTTATACAAAGGTTTGGCTCAAGCCCTCATAACAGACAGACCTCATTATCCCACTTCATAACTACGGGTCTGTCGCACTGTGGCCTTGCCATTTGCACTAAAAAGTATCTTAAGGCAAAAGAAGAATTATGAAAACTCAAATATTTCATCATGCAAAAATATAATTTTCAAAAAATCTTCTAAAAGGAAGCAAAATCCTTCAAGATATTATAACTCAATAACTAATCTCAAGTTTCAACACAAGCCAAAATATCATCTTTCAAAAATCCTTGTATAAATATAGACCTATTACGTAGGTGCCAAAATCCCTTAAGCTACTATACTCTATAGTGAATCTAAACACTATATCTTTGCCTTGGTAGGCAAGGCCAATAAACATCAAGAGTTTACCAAATTCCTAAACAATTCTCATCTTCTACTGCTGCTGCCATCTTCGTTTCAAATTCCAGAACTAAAAATGACTTCTTCTTTTTGTCTTCTTTCAATTTCCAGAACTCAAAAGTGTCTTCTTCTTTTTGTCTTCTTTCAAGTTCCACAACTCAAAAGTGTCTTCTTCAGTTTGTTCAAATTCCAGACCTTAACTGTCTTCTTCTGTCTCCTGAATTAAAAAGTGTTAATAAACCGCCCATTGTTTTGCCCCATTAAAGCAGGCTGTTCCAGAACCCAGTTTTTACGGCTCCGTGTGTGTGTCTGTCCTGTCTGTTCCTGGAAAACTGAGAATCGCAGAAAAGAGGGGGAGGGAAGAAGAGGAAGAAGAGAAAGGGTGAAATGGATGGATGATGAGCAAACGACGAGGATGGAAGGAACGAGGGTGCGTGAACCATCGATGACTCGTGGATGGATGATAAGAAACAGGCAGAAAACCAGGGTGCCTGAACCATTAGATGACTTGTGGATGATGATTAGCAACGGGTGGAACGAGGGTGCCTGAACCGTAGATGACTTGTGGATGGATGATAAAAACAGGTAGAACAATGGTGCCCGAACCATTGATGACTTGTGGATGGATGAAAAAGAAACTAGCGGAAGGAGGGTGCCTGAACCATAGATGATTTGTGGAGGCTGATAAGCAACATGTGGAAGGAGGGTGCCTGCTTGATGATTTGTGGATGGATGATAAGTAGCAGTTGGTGAGTGTGCCTGACCATGGATGACTTGTGGAAGGATGATAAGGAATAGGTTGTGAGGGTCGCATGACCATGGATGGGTGATTCCTTGGATGGCATATAACATGCCAGGATGGATGATATCTGTTGTATAGACGATAACTAAATTGCATGGATTGATGCTTTCTTGGATGAGTGGCATCATAAACCCTAATCCTTGGAGACTGTGTGTGCATGTGCGTTGCATCGTAGTGAGAAAAAGAGAGCAAGCGCGCGCCTCCGCTCGAGAGCGTGTCTGTGGAGGCGCGATTCCACGAGGCCTTTGCGTCTTTCTCTTCCTTCCTTCCAGGCATTCTTTCTTCTTGTGCAGAGCACGGCATAGCCATGGGGAAGGGACCTGTCTTCTATTCCGAGATCGGCAAGAAGGCCAGAGGTTTGTGGTTTTTTCCTCCTCTCCCCTGATATCTTTGTCGTCTTCTCGTCTGTTGTTGTTCCTTTTACAGTCTGCTCTTCCCTTTTTTAGATCCAAGACGCTTTTCCATCTGCTTGTGTATAATTCTTGTTTATTTGTGTGTGCCTGTGCGTTTGTGATTCGTTTCTGCCTCCCCACTGCATCCCGGCTGATACTGTTCCATTCCCGAAAGTTTGGACGGAGTAAGGAGGAGTGAAGTATGTGGGCATTTGTTTTGTGAAGAAGCGTAAAGCTCTTTTGTATTGCAGCAGCTCTGTCGCATGATAATGTGTAACTTCTTAAAAGCAGCGCCTAGTGTTGTACTGACAAATACTGTGAAACAACTTGAATCTTCCCTTTTTTTCCCCCTCTCTATTTCCAACAAGATGCCCATGTGATGCCACGGCTGACACAAAATGTTGTAGGAAGGACTGATTGAATGAGGCATGCGGTGTAGATATGTGAGGTGATGTGTAGATGATGATGCTGATTTGCAAATCTGATTTTGCAAAAGGAATAACTAGCTTCACAACAGGATTACAAATATTGTCTGTGGAATGAGTAGTTTGTGGTAAACACACTTGTGAACATTAAGAGGTAATGATTCGAGAGACGGCAATGCCAACAATATCTGCAGGTACCACACTGTGGATCCCACTCCTCATTTGATATTCTTTGTTGAACATCAACAGAGTTCAATCTGGTTAAGATGGATTGTTCTCTTTTTGCAGATCTTCTGACAAAGGACTACACCTATGACCACAAATTTGTTATATCCACAACCACACAATCTGGATTGGTAAGGAACATAGTAGCCATACAGAAGGTGCAACTGTTTGGGAAATAAAATACTATGTGAACTTCCCTACGTTTGGTTTTTTGCAGTTTCTCCTAACAGTTCTTGAGGGTTGACATTTTTCTGGTGTTCTGTAGGCCTTCACTTCCAATGCAGTGAAGCACAGGGATGCCTTCTTGGGAGATGTAACCACATCATTCAGAAACAAGAACATCACTGCTGATGTGAAAGTTGACACAAAGTCCAATGTAAGTATGCTTTTCCTGATGCTGTGGGTTCTTTATATCTCTCTTTGGTGTGTTTTTGCTGCTTTTCTCAGTTTTGATAGTTATTTCAGTTGAACTGCTGTGTTGTAGCTGTACACTACATTTTCTCCCATGGATTACTTGCTTTTGGAAATGTTATTGGAAGTTGAATGGAATGTTGACTTATGTGGTGTGGAATTTTTGTTTATTCATGTACTGAAATCACTGATTTCCTGTTGGCAGATTATTACAACCATCACAGTTGATGAATTTGCACCTGGAACAAAGGGTATCTTGTCCTTTACAATTCCAGACCACAATTCTGGCAAGGTAAGTGTCTCTTTCAAGGCATGTGTTCAGCTTGATTACAGTTGTGTTCTCCTTGTTGTTGGTTCATTCATTTTTGAAGCTGTTCCATTGTTTGATAGCCTACTGATACGGAACCTGTCAGTTTTGGATAGCACCCATACTGTGTTAGCAATTGAACAAGGTCTTCGAGAAAATAAGTGTGGAAGCTGACTCCACATGAAATCATAGCTGGAGTGTAACACTTGGCATTGGTGCTTCTGGTTGTGGAACTTGTCAGTTTTTGGATAGCACCTTATACTGTGTTAGCAATTCAACAAGGTCTTAGAGAAAATAAGTGTGAAAGTTGACTCCACAGAAAATTATAGCTGGAGTGTAACAGTAGGCATTGGTGCTTCTGGTTGTCACATTTTGTGCTTAATTAGGTGAGACATTGGTGTAAGAAATTCCTTAAGAATGGACAGTGGGGTTGGTTGTAATCTTTTGTCAATGCTACCTCTGTACGTGGTTGTTTGTGTGTTGATTACCTGACCGTAGTTGGAGTAAAATACATTGTCTGACACTGCTTTAGTGAATGCAGCTTGAACTGCAATATCGCCAAGACTATGCAGCCATCACAGGCACCATTGGCCTGACACAATCACCAATTGTAGAAGCCACTGGTGTTGTTGGCAGTGATGGCTTTGCTTTTGGTGGCGAACTGGGTTTTGACAGTACATCTGGGAACCTGACCAAGTACAATGCAGGTCTAAGCTTCATAAAATCGGATTTCAATGCATCTTTGATTTTGTAAGCCTTTCCTAACCCATTCTGGTCTGACTTAGGGACAACATATTTTGTTCGTCCCATATCCTACTTAGAAGGATGCAGATCTGCTTACCTTCAGATTTAGTGCCCTAAAAACTGATTTAAGTGGTGGCTATCTTTGTAGGGCGGACAAAGGGGACACACTTAAGGCTTCCTACTTACACACTGTGAGTCCAGTTTCAAGGACAACGGTTGCTGCAGAGATTGCACACAAGATCTCAAAGAATGAGAACACCTTCACTGTGGGTGGTTTATATGAGCTGGATGTACTGACCACAGCGAAGGCACGATTGAACAATCACGGCAAATTGGCAGCACTTGTGCAGCATGAGTGGAGGCCAAAATCACTGGTCACTGTTTCAGGAGAGGTGGACACAAAGGCTCTAGATAAGTCTTCAAAGTTAGGCTTGGCAATTTCTCTTAAGCCTTGAGAGGATGAGAAGCTGTCTGCTCTGCTTTTGCAATTCTGTGCTTTGGCTCATGGATAGAACATGAATAATGTGCATTGTTAGTGTTGTGATTTCTGACCTGGAAAGTTTTAGAAGCATCTGCTGCAAAGTATTCTCACATTTGCAGAGGATAGTGATGTTGCAATAGAAGACAATAAGTTCCTGATGAGATGTGGGGACTCATTTGTTCAAACCAGTTTTTTGTTGATTGGACAGGCCCAGGAGCATGGGGGTTGGCCCTCTATAGCTGGTCAGTTGAAATTAGGGTTGGAATTGCTTTGTGCTATTTGTCCCAAGTTTTGTAGCTCAATTGTGGACAAGCCTTTCTGCACATCTCTGAGTTCATGTGTAGTGGAGGAAGAGGGGAGCAGTTTCAGCAGTGCTGACTTAACATATGATGGTAACTTGTGCTGGCTAGATACTTGTGCTGGTGGTGCCTTATCACATATTAAGGCTCTAGATCTAGAGTCATGGAAGATTTGGTCTTCCATGACTCTTGTCATGGAAATCCTTATCTTCATCTGCTGATCAAAACCATTCTCAAATGACTTCAATTTCATGCAAAATGACAAAAGATTGTCCCAGCACTTGGATTAATTTGTGGGTTTTGTGTTGAAGATGGGATTCATCAAAGATGAAAAGTTGCTCACTTTGTGTTACCATAGTGTGAAACTGGCCAATCTATCTACGTGTTTGGTCACTGGTGCATGGCCCACTTATATGGAACTCTAAATTCTCAGGATTTTGCAGGTAGATGCTTGCTGCCATGCTTCTGCCCAGTTCATTGCAAAGATAGTTTGGGACAGCAATCATAGTTACAGGGGACAATCACTTCCATTCGTGTTGACAATGCTGGTTGCAGCAGAGGATATCACTGTTGCCATCCGTCTATTACAATGGCACCTGAATAATATTCTTTTCTTTGTACCATGATTCCAACAAAGTGGACAGGTGTTTGCCAATCACTCCCTTGGCTGCAATATTAGCTGAGCTGAAGGAATTAAGTTTGAGTATATGGTATCCAATGCTAGAATGCCTTCTCATTCTACCCAGGGTTTGTTCTTATACAGTATGTTAACATCTTTGGTGCATTATTGTACACTTTTTTTTGTTCACGTTAAAATGCACAGTAAGCTGGTAAGGTTGCTGCTTTTCAACTGGCCACATGTCACTTGGACCACAGTTCATAATCTTCCCATCAGGAAGATCATTCTGTATAAACTTCCAAACTGGAAGACTACATTCCCATGTTTTGCTTTCATATTTCCATGATGTTCAGATGTTGTTCCCATAATCTTTCCTGGCATGCAATGTTCATTCTTCAAAGATGTCAATGAAACAGGCCCACTGCTTCCCATTATGCTGGGTGGATAGGTAGGCACTATGCACTGCCTGTCCTGTCCTCCACTGGGCTTGTGAAGGGTGGCGTACCCAACATAATGGGCAGTCTTCAAATTGGGTGAAGAGTAGCAGAAGCTTTTTCTTCCTTAAAACTACTGTTTCTATTTTTCATTGTTACATGTTGAATGGAATTTTAAACCAAACACATTATAGGACATTTTTGAACATGAATGTGTTAGGCAACTTTGGTCATTTACCATGCCAAATGTGGCAATAAAATGGACTTATGTTGTTCAGAAGCAAAAAAAAGATCCAATAGAAATTGATGGTTGGAACCATTACACGGGAGACAAAAGGGAAGGCCATAAATTGGCAAAAATATGCATGACCTATAGGAACCAAAGAAGGGAGAGACCTAGTCCCTCTCGTGGTAGGAAGCTATTTCACCCACAACCCCTTTAATGTTGTTTGCATGCAAATCGTGAGATCTAATATTAATAGGAGGCCTATAACAAGCATCTCCTACCAATGTAATCTTCCTCTCTATAGCAAAGGCTAAAGTGTGTTGAAAAGTAATACTAACACGTTCTTTGAAAAACTAAATGCAAAAAGACAAGGATAAATGACCTCTTGATTATTTATCGTGAAAAATACGAACACAATCCTTATTGAAATGATTCATATCATGTCTGGGTGTGCCATGCACCTCCATGGCCATTGAAATAAAGTGGTGCCCTTCATGAATCCCTTTATATTTGCAGATTTTAGTAATGGCGTTGAGTTTCGCAATTGCACATGCAAGTTGATTAATGACATTCATAGCCATCGTCTCTTGTGTTGGGTTTGTGACCACCGCATTGGTAACAAAGATGTGGTCCTCACAAGTCATGTAAAGATTGACTTGTAATGAAGTTCTTAACATGAGGGTGTACCATCATTCCTTCCATACATCGTGCCCATTCTTTCAAATGAAAACATACATGACATTTCTAATGCCATCATGTGTAGCAATCTATTGACCTCTAAATGGACAACGTGCTAAATGTGTGCTAGATCCATTTAACCCATGTTCATAGTTACACATGAAAAGACTAAATGCCAAAGGTTGAATCAAGTTGAGATGAAAATGCAACGTTAAGGTGAAAGTAGAATGTGAAATGTAGAATGAATGAATAGATTGTTTAATAATCAACCATAGCTTTGAGCTTTTGTTCAAACAAAAACAAATGTGGGTTTTGGATGTTGAGGAAATGGAGTCATCTTTCAAGATAATTTAAAGGATGTGTCATGGTGGATGTCCATCAAAGATGCATGCAAACTTCAAGTTCCAATAACTGTTTATTTTCTAAAGAAAGGTGCATTTTTCTAACTGCAGGAAGAAGATTATCCTAAACCGCATGAAAACATGACTAAAGGAGGTGTGGGCCCCCTTTAATTTGAGAACATATTCCTTCAAAACGAGTCTATCGAAAATGCAAAACTTGGGGCACAAATATGAAGTCACTAAAGCCCAATTCCCTAGAAAAGTAGATGGGGGCACAATTTTTCATAAATAAAAGGCCTATACCACCAAAAGAGATTAGTAATTGGGCTTGACGCTCTGCTAAAGGGCCCTAAATGGGCCCTAAATAGACCCCCATGACATTGGACCCATAATGTCCTCACATATCTACATAACTATTTTGTTGAAACCTGCCAAAAAAAACATGAAGGAAGTAAAAGAAGTATTGTTTGAGTGAAAAAAGAAGGTCGATGAGTGACACATGAAGACAAAATGCCCAAAGTAACTTGTGTCTTCCATAAGAAAAAAAATCATCAATATGCACCACTTTTGAAATAAAACCTCATCCAAAAAATGCATGACAGAGTCCTAAAAACCCATTGGCACACCCAAAATGCGTAAGCCATTTGTGACCAAAATGTAGCCTTGAAGACTCCTTATGCTTGAAGAAATCCTTGATGAACTCCAAAACTTACATTTTGACATTTTGACCTTGAGCCCAACTAGGGTTAACTAGGTCGAAAGGTGGTTAAAAACAAATATAATTTCGTTCATAGGGCCCACAATGTGGGTATTGTCCACTAGGGATGGAAAGACATAACTTGGGGCCCACGCAATGGTCTCTAGGAATGTTTGATAATGAGCTAGGTAGATTAAGGGCCTTCTAGGGGTTTGCCTTACCTTGTGCCTAAAAATGATTCAATAATGGTGACCCCCTCTTCACATTGCCCATGTTGGTAGTAAAGAAAAGAATGAGCACCATAAAACAACTTGGTAAAACGGATAATGCTCACCAAATGACCCCCATCATTTTGTAGTTTTCTAAAAATAACATTTTTAGAAATGTTATTAATAACATTTTTGATGTCAACTTGCATCACAACCCAATTAGGGTGTTGGTCGAGGAGGGCTATGATGCCAAAAAGGATGGTTTCATAGCCTCTAGGGGTCAATATTTCAAATTGATGGGGGCATATGTGTTCTTGAAACAACCAGCGAAGCTATAAGACAATGGAACGACGAATAATAAGTCGAAGAAACACTTCACCTATGGTAATAGGACGAAGACTTCTAGTGTTTTTGACCATTGCCAAGAATTTGTTAGTTCCCAACATTAAGGCCATTGACCTAGGGATATCATTGAGGGTAATAATAACAATGACTTGGAATAATCCCAAAAACCTTAAGGATGGGTCTTTTGGTATGAAACATCTTGAGAGATGTTCATAAACCATCTTAGATAGCCCATTCGAAGACAAATGGGGAGTAGTGGTTAAAGCTTGTGCAAACAAAATCCTACAAAAACAAAAATGTGTTTAAATTGCTAGTAAAAAATAAGTGAAGGCACATAGTTTAATGGAAGGGGGTGCAGCTGATCTAGAGTAGTAATGGTGTCTTCTAAGGGAATAGTTAGTGTCATGGGTTGAAGAGCTTTAACAACATGACTACACTTTCCAACTTTACCCAAAGTCACACATCGGTGAAGACAGGTGGCTGAAGAATTATCCAAAGAGTGGTGGGAACCAGGAGCACGTGAGGCATGAGAAGATTCTTTTTGAAGAAAAGATTAATCACCTGCCATAAACCTCCTAAGGCAAGTAGAAACTTTTAATTGACTTGAACGACCTCCTTGATTAAATGCAAACACTAATGTGACAAGAGAAGGAACCATGCTGACTTGTCCATTGGATTTTGAGTAATTTGGTCAAGGGGTAAATGAAAAGCTCACCTGAACTTGTCATAAATGGTTTGAAGGATCTTATGAAACAAATGAAAGGCACGCGAAATGAGATTCAAACAACCCCCAAATGAAGCTAAACTAAGTTCAAAGTCAACCCCAAGCAACAAGAAGGACAGAACTAAGGTGTAGCACAAGAGGAGAAGACACTTACAAAGACAAAGTAGGTTGACAAGTTTAGGAGATGAGACTAGCATGAGGGTGAAAATTCTTGACATGATTCAAAAGGTCACATAAAGTGTAAAAGTCGATAAAGACCATAACAATGAGGACAAGGGTCATCATGAATTGTCGAAGGACACAATGAGAAAGAGATATAAAAACGGGCTACACCTAGAAACACATTAGGACGCAAAAAACCAAATAAACCCTTTAACAAACAAACAAACAAATGTTATTCATGTATTGAGACATTTGGCTACCATATCTAATAAGCATGTTCCTTTGTAACATGTATCTTCGGATGAGGCTTAAAACTCAAGGAGCTTAAAACAAAACAAAACAAAACAAGGGGCTTAGGATGGGGCTTCTCAAGTAAGACCTTTATAAGTTTACCTTTTGTTTCCATGATACGTCTGCTCAACTCAACAGGTAGGGATATGAATGACAGCTTTTAGAGGAATGAGTAGTTGGGAATGTGCATTGGTGCAAAGTGCTTCAATAAAGTGAAAGAAAACCCCGGATAGACATGATGAATATAGGGAGTTGATTTTTTTTCAAAAGTTGGGTAAATGGTGATGTTTTATGTTCTTGCCCAGCAGCAGCATAGTTTTTGGGGCAAATTTTCGCAAAATGGAAAAATTCTTTTTTGAGAAAATTGTGGGAAATAATTTTTTTTCACTATAATTTCAACTAAATTTGCTGTTTTTGAGGCAGCTCTCACCAATTTCTTGATCTCCAAAAATTGAAAAAAAACACATCTTTGTCTGGCAGTGTTGATTATTGCAGTTGCTTTATTACCCAAAAGCCAAAATCTTTTCTTGTAGGGAAGAGGTCAATGCCATGATATTATTCTCCATTGGTAAGTTGTCAATAAAGTGCCTATTAGACGATAATGATTTGTGATTTACCAAAAGCAAAAAACACTCCACAAACTTCAGACAAATAAATTTCATTACACATAAATAGTTATAAAAGCTTTCCAGAAGAGAAATTCCAAATTAGCTGTGCATTAGTGGAATAATCTTCAAAGATTCCTGTTCAGAGAATATTAAATTCCAGACAGAAATTCCATATCATAGATATAGTTTATCAAAAGTTCCATTACAGAGGAAATGTTGGTTTTTAGTCTCAATCCTCTGTCCTGTACACTGTTGGAAACCCATCAAGATGTTCAATTTCCAACATGATGCAACTAAAACTAATTTGAGTTTTCCATGGCAACATAACAGTTTTGAACTACCCAAAAATCCACATGTCAATGGACCAGTTTTCCTCATGCGTGTATGTTGGTTTCATGTTGCTTTTTAAATATCTCCATCCCACAGTTCCTCCACAGTTTTGTAAGGACTGTTTTTGTCATGCACCCACATGTCATCCCCCCTCAATATGCGCACCTGCAAAACAAAATCAACCACATTCTCTTGTTTATATATTTAAATAAATAAAAATTCCCCCTCCTTTTTTTGTTATTTTATCAATTAGTTTTTCTTTCAGTAATTAGTCAAATTTGTCATCATTTATTCACATAATTTCTGATCCATGTGTATGACGAATTAAATTTAGATTTCAGTTTTGTATATGTGTTTGCCTGAAAGCAAAAAAATTAATTATGATCTGCAGCCCAAAAATGAAGAGCAGGAGTTACATAGTCCAGAATCTACATCCTTTCTGAATTGAATTAAGAAACAAGCCATAAGTGGAGAGAGTAAATGGAAACCTGTTCAATGCTATTGAATTTCTCCATATCCTCCTCCGAAATCTCGAAGTCAAAGATGTCAATGTTTTGCTCAAGTCGATTGGGGTTGGTGCTCTTAGGCAGTACACTATGTCCCAATTGAACATTCCACCGCAGTGCAATTTCTGCAGGTGTCTTGTTGTACTTCTTAGCCAGTGTTGCCAGCAGTGGATGGTCCAACACCTTAATGTGTTCTGTAAATGAACTACCTCCTGATCCCATTGGAGAATAAGCCTACAATCCCCACAATTTCACACCAACATCAAAATTTTGAGTCTGACAATTTCAAAGCTTAATTTTTAGGATCTTGAGTATTGGATATTATTATCATCAAGGAAGAATGACTACAACCAGATGAATCACTCACTTGGAACCCTAGTCCAAATTTTCATTGAAACATTTGCCAACATATGGAGCTAAGACTTACACTCAAATGAATGCCCTTTGAGCGCAAGTAGGGCTGCAACTTCTTCTGCTGCCACACTGGGTGGCATTCAACCTGGTTGACTGCAGGTACAACTTTGGCATATGATAGCAAATCCTCTGTTTTCTCCACAGAGAAGTTGCTAATACCAATGGCTTTTGTTTTACCACCACTCTCAACGCACTTCTCCATAGCCTGCCATGTTGCCTTGGTGTCAAGAGGTGCAAAGTCCTCAGGTTCTGTCCCTCCAGCATCTTTCTTGAGGGCCACTGGCCAATGCATCTGCATTATTTGGTTTGGATGATTAATAAAATTAAATACTAACGCAATCCTGAAATGAGGGGTATGACAGGGTTCTATTGTATTGCATATATTGTACCTACCACTAATTTTCGGCACAAAAAAATTCTCAAAAAGTTAAAACCCAAATTAATTTTCATCATGTTTTAGAGTACTTTTATTGTACATGTAAATGTATTATAATACTGGATCAGTTATTGACTAGCTCCACCCTAGTGTGCTTTCACCCAAGATAAAAACCTTCAAGAAGGTTGAATTCAAATGTAGGTGTTTTAAGGGTCAGAAGTATATACCAAGTAGAGGTCAAGGTAGCCACATTGGAGACGCTCAACTGATCCGGCAAGAGCTTTAGGCACGTCATCAGGGTGCTGGTCAGAATTCCTGCAACAATTGTACACATAGATAACCCCCGATTTCAAGGAACTGCAATTTTCCTGAGTTGCAATATGTTATACAAAGTTGAACTGAGTCTAAGTCTCTTCCAGTAGACCTTTACAAAGTTGAAGTCACTCTCTTCCAGTAGACATGTACAACGGAAAGCACCAGCAGCAACTTTTTTTCTTCTTTTATTTCACAGGGGAATGGGAAAAAAAAGATATGGAATGTTTTGAAAAAAACGAAAGGTCGATTGCTCTTGGGGAGGAAGAATTCCACAACCATGATGTGCCCTCCAAATACACTAGAAAATTGCTGCCAGTGCATAATAACCTGGCCAGATTTTCGTAGTGTATCTGGAGCTACTCTCACAAAGTGTATTATGGCTGTGCTGGGCTTTATGGTAAAGCTCAGAAAGTGGCCTTTGTTTGGGACCCTGTGATACCCAGTGGGTATCTGGTGGAGGTACCAGCCGGTTATCATGGGGGAAAAGATAGAAAATAAAAAAGTGGTGACTGATTTTTACACCATGTAACAGGCTAGGGACAGGAGCTGTACAGAAATTTGGGACTCCCTTGGCACCCACTTCAGGATCCCTTATTTCAGTAAAGCACCCATCTGGAGCTTTACCCTTCACATTACATCAGGTAAAACCTTCAGGATAGACCCTTCTCCTAAAGAAAGCTGATTATAAGCATAAGCAGAGAGAGGGGGTACTTACCAGAGTTTGGAAGTGATCCACAAATCTCCACGTGTGACAATCCCTTCCCTGAATAGATCTTGCAAAGCATCACCAATCTGCAATGGCAAATGCCCAGCTCCACACAGGTCTTAGAAGGAGGACTCCTAGGTCATATGGACACCAGCCAAGATAAAAAATCACACTGAAATTCACTTTCTGACACCTAGTTTCACAAAAAAACACGCCAATTGAATTTAAGCAATGTGAATCATCAAGTTAGGAGTTCAAAGTCTACTGTAGATAATTGCTTGATGGACAAACATAGGTATATAATTAGTTGGTCTCACCTCTTTCTCATTCCCATAAGCTTTTGCACAATCAATGTGTCGATACCCAACCTGCGGCAGCAGCCATCATCCTCTAGACGGTTAGAAACTTAGACTACTGGCTCCATAAATAAGACAAACCCATATGATGGGCATCAACACCGGATATGTTGGCTGGGTGCAAACACACTAATAGCAGCCACAGCTGCCGGATATGTTGTTGTTCGGGTGCAAACACACTAATTAATAAGAGCCACACCTGCCCATTTAGGTGAGTACTTAGAAAATTCTTGGAGAAAACAAAATTCGATCCAGAATAAGATCATGCAGATCATGAAAAGCAAAGGAAGGAAGGAAGGAGAGAATTAGCCATGTCCATGAGGAGAAACTTCCTGAGTGACAGACAGTTCTCTACTGAGTAGGGTATGTACTTACCATGATGGCGGTCTTTACAGCCTCGCCGACCAAGCCTGGCTTCGACTGCCATGTCCCGAGCCCAATTGCGGGGATGTATTGGCCGGTGTTCAGCTTGAAACGCGGAATGTCTGCTCCTTTACCCATGTCTGCTGTTGCTGCTGCTGCTGCAGAAGAAGAAGAATATATGACTCGACAGGTCCGAGTCCCGACCCAGTACTGCAACACCCCGGCCAGTCACAAACAAACGAGGAACTTTTCTTTGTAAGTAGTCAGCTCTACTAGGATTGACAGTACGACGTTGAACTCCCTTGAAATCAATCCAGGAGTTGAGAGATCCATAGTTCCATCAATCAGTGAACCATGACCGAAGTCACTTCATCATCGGAATCGATAAGTACCCAATATTCATTTCCATATTCCCGAATCCCAATCAACATAATTCCTCATATCAGCAAACATATTTATATTAATTTAAATGTGTGCAGGAAGCGAGAAAGTCTAGTAGACTCCAGATCAGTACAGCGTATGTAGCCACACTGCCAGCTGGGTATGACGATCGGCACAAACCTGAAAGCAACTAGAAATGCGTAAGCAATTCAAGCGATGACGACGATATCCTTCAAACTACCAAACGATTGAAAAATGAGCTGCGAAGTGGAAATTCAATAAAAGAAGATGAAGAATTAGACCATATAAGGTGATCAAGTCTCGGAGTATCAAAAGTGTAATAGAGCATGCATATAACTTCCAGTAGCTGTTCTGCCTCTTCTTCTTCTTCTTCTTCTTCTTCTTATAGAGCCGAGAGATGAAAGTGAAGGTGGCAGGCACAAGACACGTATGTTGGGCAATTCACAGCAAACTTTTATAGGAAATTTCCTTGTGGGGTGACCAAGAAAAACTTGAATTTCCCTTGAAAAAAAAATTCATGAAATGGTTTGTTTGACAATGGGAAAATACAAATTAGATCCCCTTATTTCACGATGGGAAAATTAGAATAAAACGTTGAAATATTAGTCCCACAATTCCCTTGGAGAGTTTTCCCGTGTGATAATATTGAATGGATGCTGGGCAGAGAGGAAACGGTTGAAGAATCTGGACAGGAGGGATCAGAGTTGGAAAGGGCGATTCCTATGTAGCAGCCAGCTGCCCAGGGGACGACTCCTGCTCACAACACGGGGCGGGCGGGGATCCAGCTGCAGTGGAAACTGCGTGATCAAAATCACATTTCATGGCAGCTGCAACGGACGTTGGACATGCATCCAAGCCACATGTTAGCGCAGAGTGCAAACAGCGACACTGCTGTCAATTCTCAACACTTTGCATTTGCACTCGCGCGAGATGAAACGACGACTAGCAAAATGCGCCGCACCACCGCATCACTTCGCATATGCTACATGCGATGACACGCACGGCTGCCCAGGCCGTGCCGGCACCACCTACGGCTAACACCACAAGCTGGAGCTTTTGGATGCTTCCTTCCCTTGTGGGAAAATTGTCCAACTTGACCTCCAAGAATAGACTGAAATTAAATTAACACAAGTAACAAGGAGTTATTGTGCAACACAAGGAGTTTTGCAACATTCTCCCCATCTAGAGAGCCCGGCATCACAGTGGAAAGTTCAATTATGCCTTCTACCTAAAAGGGTACCTATTTACTGTGAACCAATGTCAAAGAAGAAGTTGGTCATTTTTCCCTGGTTGGAAAAATGACCTATTCTTCTTGTTGATCGAGGGAAACGAATGAACTTTTCCTTTCACTTTAGTTCTAAGAGAGATTTCTAACAGGGATTACTGAAAGCTTTCCCACATTCAACCACACAACGAGTTGAACCAGAACTTGTGCACCTCGGGCGTGTGCCACGACAACGCGTGAATGCAGTCGTGGCATAGTGCGAGGCCAATGTTGTGTGGTTATCCGCTTTTGAACACACCAGCTGGTACTGGTATTGGATCTTTTTAAAAAGTGTGCCAACTTTATGACATACCAGCTGGTACCGGTAGTGGATTTTTTCAAGAGTTTCATACTAGCCTGGTATTGCTTGGATCTTTTAAAAAGCAATCATAGAAACGTGGAACTGGTTTTTTATTGACCTTGCCTACCAAGGCAAGGATAGGGTAGCCAGGCCGGTCACCGAACACTTAGTGTGTCAGAGGCTTGCGAATTTCTGGAGAGTGCTCCTTCGAGTTTCATGGCCGAATAGGAATTGTAGCCCTACTATTTTCGCACCCACAGAAAGTTGAATCGTTGAAAAAGATGAAGAAATGAGTCAGATGTGACCCTCCAAAGTAGGGGGGGGGTCAAATGGTGGAAACGAAAAACCACCGAACACTTGGAAGACTATTACCGAACACCCAAAAAAGTCTTTGAAAGTCGCCCTATTGCCTTTATGGTTCAAAGATGATTTGTAGATCATAAGGTTGCACTTATATATCACTTTAAATCACTTAAATTGAACAAGAAATGAGAAAGTTATGAGCATTGAAAGTAAGAGGGGTAGAAGAGAAGAAAAACAAGTTTTATAACTTTGAAAAGCTTCTTTGTCCTCTTACTCTTTCTATAAATTAGTCCTTTGCCTATGCTACAAAGAGGAATTCGAGAGCTCAAGTTAGCGCTCTCATAACGTTTTAAATCACTCAAAATGAAGAAGAGATGAGGAAGATATCAATAAAATGTTCGGTCATAGAACAAGCTACCTTAGTGTGTTTAAATTCATTATAGAGTTCAGTAGCTTAAGGGATTTTGGTTCCTACTTAACAGGTCTATTTTTATATGAGGATTTTTGAAAGATGATATTTTGACTTATATTTCTGGGTATTCATATGCACATCAGAGTTATTTGCAAGCGATCACAAATGTTCAGCTCATGTAATCTTTGTCAAGGTTCAGATGTTCAAACCATCATTTGGAGGTAGAGTGTGGTAGGCATGCAAAGCTTGAGAGTGTCCTGAGGAGAGATAGGGTTTGTCGCCTATGTCCGCTAGGAGCTGTTAAGGATGAAGACCACCTGTTGTTAGTGTGCCCAACTAACCATGATATTCGGTGCAAGTTTGGTCAACAGCTAGGGAAACAATTGACACCGTGCAGCTTACTACCTGAATTGATGCATTCGGTTAATCAGAAAGCGGTAGCTTTGTATTTAGTTTCTTGCCTAGACAACAGGAGTGTTTTGCTCAAACCAACTAGGTAATAGTTGTCAAATGGATCTCTTTGGTTCGGGTATTGACGTTAAATTAAAAGAAAAGAAAGAAAAGAAACACGTGTTAAAACTTGAGATTAGTTATAGAGTTATAATATTTTGAACCCAGACCAAAACCAGTGATTAATTACTGATTAACCTCCTGTTAACCTCTGATTCAAGTCACTTCTTTCTCCAAAACTTAAAATACTCTGCTAGAATTTGTACTATATCCAGAAGCCTTAAATCCAAGGATATAACATCCTCAAAAAGAGGAAACAACTTACACCTACTTAATAGGTGTGAAGTCTCTCCTTCACTTTCAAAGTTGGCGTAAATTGTTTCTTGCACTAACAAAATAATCATAAGTTGTTTTGTACTTTATGCTGGGTAATGCGGTAATAGGACGGACTTACCCTATACATATATTTGATTCTGGTTGTGGTTTCACACATAAATACAACTGGGAACCCATTTCTTGGTTTTGTCTTTTATTTTAAAAATTAGGTTCCAAATTAGGTTTTGAAAACCAAACACATGTTTAGTTCTTACTAACTCAAATTGGAATGGGAACCAATAATTTAAACCAGTGTTTGGGCAGTTTTCATTAGAACTTTTGGTTTGCATATCACACTATGAGAAAAAGGGGTGTTTTACAATTAGTTTTGCAACTCAATTTTTGAATTGTATCAAACATTTGCAATTTTCTATATTTATATGTTGTGAGTGTTAACATACAAGTTGCATGAGTTGCAAAGTTGTAATTCATCATATATATATTGAAACTCAATTGTAATAAATTGAAGCTCAATTACAATTCATTTTCAACTATTATGCAATTTCATTATAACTATATTCATGATGTCATGTTGACATCATTAATTGTTATCCATCCATTAAAATCTAACATGTGACACTATAATTTTTTTTTAAAATACATATATTTTTGAAATATTGATTTCCATCATCCATTATGATTGTTAGTGATGATTCAAAATCGTGACATATAACGTAATCAAAATTGTCACATGGCATATTAATTACATTCTAAAATAAAAATAAAAATAAACATATATTTTAATAGCTAGGTACATCATATATAACCATAGGAATGTAGGTTGGTAAGTTTTAGAACTTACATACCTATGTACTTATCTAAGACCTACTTACTTATTTAAATAGGTAGGAAAGCACAAGACTAAGTGACCTAAGGAATAACCATGAATATATATATATATATATATATAATGTTTTGTTTTTAAGGTTAAATTTTTATGAGCTCAGCCTAATTAACAAGGCACATGTATTTTAATGTGAGAATGTAAAAGATGACATTTTTCTTATATAATTTGTGAAATGAGATTTTGAAGACAACATATGGGTTAAATCTTTTATTGAATTACAATTATAAAAAATAAATTCCCACATTTTTTTGTTTGATTTTAATTTTGTAATTAATCTGAATTTTATAATTAATCATTTGACATAATTATTTGAATTAAATATCTGATAATTAAATATCTAGATTGATTATTTGAATTAGTTAATAAAAATCAGATATTAGTTAATTCAGATAATTAATTATTAGAATAATTAATTTGACAATTGATGATATGAATTCAAATAAAATTCAATAATTACTCACCTAAATCAACCAAGTTTATTATCTAAATTATTTGAATTCATTAATCAAATTTAAATAATTAATTAGCTAGTTAGTGAATTTATGCAATTAGTTATTAAATAATTAATTATCCAATTTTAAATATTTATTTATTTGGTATCTAAATTAACTAACAAAATAATTATTTAAATTTGATTAATGAATTCATATGAATAGTTTATTATTCATTTTAATTAATTATTTTTTAGTAATTAAATATATCACATATTAATTATTAATTAATAAATTATTAACAAATAATTCATTATGAGATATCAAATAATAAACATGAATTTGAATTGAAGATATTAAGGTATATATAGACATATCCATGTGTACTAATGTCTTTTTTTGGGGGGTAATTTTCACAACTTGGCAACAAATAAAAAAGGCTGGTGAATCCAACGAAGGGATTTTTTGAGATTTTAAAAATAAAATTTTCCATATGTTGACCAAAAAAGGTTTAAAATTAGCAAATTTAGACAATGTGTTCTTGTAGGTTGCCAAAACTAGGCAGGATTGCCAAATAATTAATATATTTAGAATCTGTTATGCAAAACTTTCTGTTTGTTTTAGCAATTGCAATTGAGCAAAATTTTTGTCTCTGGTTCTATTTTTTGAGTCATGCCATGATTTCAAGTCTGTATAGATATCTGTGTGAATCATGGCACGTTCACACAGAAATCTAAAATCTCCCAATTGGGTTTTTCAAAGAGTTGCTAGACATCTGAAATCTCCCAATTGGGTTTTGCAAAGAGTTGCCAGATATCTAAAATCTCCAATTGAGTTTTTCAAAAAAGTTGCCACATATCTAAAATATCCTAATTGGGGAGTTACAGGATATCTAAAATCTCATAATGGGTTCTTCAAAGAGTTGCTAGATATCTAAAATCTCCCACTTGGGTATTTGAAAGAGTTGCCACATATCTAAAATCTCCCAACTGGGTTTCTCAAATAGTTGCCAGATATCTAAAATCTTGTAATTGGGTTTTTCAAAGAGTTGCCAGATATCTAAAACCTCACAATTCGGTTTTTCAGAGACTTGCTAGATATCTAAAATCTCCCAACTGGATATTTCAAAGAGTTGTTTGATATCTAAAATCTCCCAATTGGGTTTTTCAAACAGTTGCTAGATATCTAAAATTTCCCAATTGGATTTTCCACAAAGTTGCTAGATATCTAAATTCACCCCAGTTGGGTGTTTTTCAAAGAGTTTCTAGACACCTAAAATCTTCAATTGGGTACTTCAAAGAGTTGCTTAAATGGAGGATAAAAACACTGTACTCAGCTGAAAGTAGGCTTGGTCAGACAATCAAAAAAGTGTTAAAAGAAAAGCAGAGCTTGCTTGCTTGGTAGCTATGAAGAAGGTTGAAGAAGTAGTTGAAAGAAAAGCACATGAAAAAGAAGAAAATAAACACACACACACACCGTAGCCACAGACTGGATTTGCAAAAAGGTAGAAGGAGCTGCAGAGTTGGAAGCTTGATTGTTAGCTAAAACCATCTACTGCACTGATTTGCTCGCCCTCAAACCCTCAAAAGATGAAAAGCTTGCACCACCACTACCACCACCAGCCATAACTACTACCATGAGCCCTGCAGGCCCTGTGACCCCAATTGCATGTGCCATCTTTTAAACCCCTAGGAAAGAACAACAAACCATCTGTTGCACTAATTTGCTCACCTTCAAACCCTCAAAAGACGAAAAGCTTGCACCACCACTACCACCACTAGCCATAACTGCTACCATGAGCCCTTCAGGCCCACTCAAACAAGGATTCAAATACACAAGTGTCCTTACTTTAGAAAGTAATTAGATCCACCCCTTGGACCTTTTCAAAGCACTTTCTACTTTTAATTATGTTTATAAAACATTCTCACAAAACACTTAGTTTACCAAGCATTTAGAAAAGGATTCAAATAAGTATAGGGCCTACTTTTCAAGGGATCCCTAGTTGAGAAAGCACTTAAAGCAACCCACTAGATTTTTTTCAAAGCACTTTCTACTTCTAGTGATTTTCAGGAAGCACTAAAAAAAAGCACTCAGAAAAGGACTCATATACTTATAAGGTCTCCTTTTCAAAGGACCCCCAATTTAATAAGTGCTAAACCAAACCCCTAGGTACTTTTTCAAAGCACCTTCTATTTCTATTGATGTTTAGGAAGGACCCAAAAAATCCCAATAACTATCATGCACTCAAAAGAAAATTCAAATAAACAATTTAATCAATTGATTCCTTTAGTGAGCTATTGATCAATCTCACTAAAGTGTTCTACTAGTCAAGGTTTAGCAAACACATAATTCAAGAACTTTTTACCAATCATATGAACAATTGTACATGAAAAGGAAGACTCACAATTTTGATTGACCATTTTGAAAGGAAGCCTATTTCCAGTTGTTATATCAAAGTGAAATTTCAACCAGTGAATGAGACAATTTTCTTCAAGGGAAACACCAAGCAAAGCCATGAAAAAGTTACATAGATCAAGACATCAACTCAATTTACAAAGTAGGATGTTTTGGAATTTTTCAAATTTTGGTTTGATATGGCAAAACATTGAAACATGGATGGAATATGCATAGAAATCAGGTTACTTGAGACACTTGAATTGGATGAACTTCATATTGTTTTATAGAAATTTTTAGCCTCATGACATCCTTATGATTTGGGGAGATTATGGTTTCAGTACTCCATTGATTTACCACAGTTTGGACATCATGTTTTTTCAATGCATCTGATTTTTTGGGTCTTCTGTAGTTTGTCTAGAAAGCATCCCATGTTGCCTCCAACAATAATCCTCTCTCAATACCATGCTTGATGTTTCTCTTATCAACTCCTAACACCTTTGATGTTTCCGTACCACTCATCAAAAAAATGAGAAGATGTAAAGGTGCATACAATGTCCTTGGCCAAAGCCAACTTAAAAACCATTTGGCATGTCACTTGACCTATTAAACCATAATGAACATTTTCAAGTAATTGTTTGTTTTGTTTCAGCCTTTTGATATCTTGCAAATAAAAAGGTAGCATGCCATTTAGGAGGTCATGGGACAACACCTTCTCTACGCTAGTATGTTGAGTTGTAGAATTGAATCCATTCAAGAAATTAACAATAAACATGGTTATGGCCCTTGCAATTCTTGGTGTGAATCTATGGGTCATTCTTACAATGCCACTCATTGAAATAGTAGGTGCATTTTGAATGCATTCCATAAGAGCCATCTCTTCTTTTCTCTATTGAGAGTCTTCTTCAACAAGAACTTTAGCTTGTTGCTACCTATGTTGATGTTGCCAAAGCCGATTGCACTTTCGTTTTTTCTTTTTGACTAGCAAGATGTTCCTAGTTTCCTTGTCCTCATTGTTAGCTTCAAGGTTAGTTGGACAATGTGGAGCATACTTTTGTTTATTCTTCATGTTTCCCATTAGAATTGGCAAAGCCTAAAACACCATGAGCTTGAATTTTGGCCATGCTAGATATGCAATATATCCAAACATGTCAAATTATCAATTAGTGTATTATGTGACCCTAAGCTTTCAAAACATTGATTAAGGATATCATATTTTTTTGGTTAATAGGCTCATCATGTTTAAACAACTTTAAATTTACTTTGTCATTTAATGATGTAAGTTCAATGCAAAAATTTATCCCTCTTATTAATTGGGTCCTTGACAAAGAGCACTACATTGAAATAGCTAGTTCATAAACCCATTATTCAAGATATTTGCATGAACATAAGGGGATTTGCAACCCATGTTCAACAAATCAGCAAATAGTCAAGCAACAAGCAAATAATCAAGCAATAAGCAAATAGTTACAACACTTGGACAGTAGGGTGAAAGTAGGAAAAAGGGAGCCAAGCAGTGTGTGGATGGTTTTTAAAACTATTTTTTGAAAATTTGAAAAATCACCATGGGAACATTATATGTCAAAAAAATTGTTTTATTTTTGAAATATGTTCTTATACTTTCAAAGTTGCAACTACAAAATTTTCATGAATATTTGCCATGTTTCAAGAGTCCTTTTATGTGTTTAAAGCACCTAAGAAAAATATGTGGACATGTGGTTTTTCTGTATCAAAAGTTATTTTCCCTTATTAAATGTTCACCAAATTGTTTCAATTTTTTTGTGAACTTTAATATATTCTACAAGAAGGGATCCATGTGTTCAAAAAATTCCCAAAAAAAATAAATACATATACCTTTTTAGATTTTAATACTCGAATGTCCTTTTACACTATTATAGTTTTGAATTTGTAATCATGGTCCAAAGTAAAATTATAGATTTGATTATAATGTAAGGCTTGATGTAAGAAAATTGAGTTTTATCATGTTATATGTCATATTTGGCCTCAAATTTGATATTCAATTTTAAAAATTGCGTGAAAAATGCAATATAAACCAATAAAAAATTGTCACTTCAAAAATGCAATTTTTTGGAAGGATTTTAAACTTGGTGTGACTAGCTCCTTTTCTCATGTTTTCACACAGTATTCAAGTTCTTATAATACATTATTGTTCTACAAGCAAACATGTGTAAGGTGAAGATGCATACCACGATAGTAAACCTAATTACATTTACGTATTTGCATTATTACAATTGCACAAGTGGGCTCTCCAAATGCCAATAGAAGATATGGGGTGAATTGAAGCATAATAACATGTATGTTTTCATCAGATTTGGTGAACCCTAAACCCCCATGAACTTGAACTTTGGCCTTGTTATATGTAATATCCAAACATGTTAGATTATCAATTGGTGTAATGCCACCCTAAGCTTTCAAAACATAGATCTAATTAAGAATATCATATGTTTTAGGTTAACAAACTCATCATGTTTAAACAACTTTAACTTGTTTTATGATTTAGTGATGCAAGTTCAATGCAAAAATTTATCCTTACTAAGTCCATGAAGGTCCTTATTTGGATTCATGACAAAAATATGTGACAAACAAGAAAAACCATGTATTTGAATACAATTACATATTTAACCTTTCTCCATGATTTCTTCACACCTTTAATAGTGATTCAAACAGCTCATAACTTTACAAAAAAGGTTATACACTAGTGGTAATCTAAATTTTCCATTGTGCAGAACCTAATGCCATCATTTATTACTAAATGGATAGCTATGATTGTATATAGGAGAGGTGAAAAGAGCCATAACTAAATGCTACTAGGCACATGAATCTAAAGTTGTTTCATTTTTTTCCATAGAAAATTTGTCCTCACTAACTTCAGTAGTCTCATGTTGCAGTCCTTGGGGAAGGTCAACACCATAAACCTTCTTTGAAGCCACATTTGGTGCAAGGGCCATCATTGCCTTTCTTGCTTGCCTTCGAGCATTTGTAGTCATAAACAATTGTGACATCAAATAGGTAAAAACAAGAATGTTCATGGAATGCAAATTACTTGTGGCCATTTTAGTCTTGTAGAATATTAAGAACAAATTAAAAAATTAGTGGGTATTCCATGACCTAGAGTAAATGAAACCTTAGGTCTAACAAATTAGAGTATTCAATGTGTGTCTTGTATAGTTGAGCGGACTTAATATTTTGATCCTTGACAAAGAGCATTACATCAAAAGTTAACTCATACACCCATGTTCAAAAGAATTCCATGAATTTGCTAGGGAATTTGTAACTCAATAGCAAATAACCAAATAGCAAATAGTGGACAAGCAATTACAACAAGTAAGATTTTTTTGCTTTGTTGCTCTTGATCTAAGTTCCTATTTTTTTAAAAATTTGCTACACTCCACTTTGTAGATTCAAGTTCTTCCTTATCATGTACATGCATGTAACAATCTTATATAGTAGTCATAGAAGTCACAACAACATAAAATTATAGAATGTGTTTGCATACCTTTAATTTGTGTTGTATTCTTCAAAGCATTTCCATTGCTTGAACTACCATTACATGTAGGTACGTGCCAGATGTGTGACCACATCTCCAACACTACCACAATTGCATCTGGATATTAATCAAACTACCCCTACAAAGACATTAACAAATCACAACTACAAGTTACATTAAAATAATTTAAATTATTATTCACAAACATGTTTACCATCTTCTAACATTCTTAAACCCTAAATTAATGCACATGTTTTTCATTTCATAACCATTAAAGACAAATGCCATTAAGGAACATGTCACTTACACACAAAAGGAATACATTTGTCTAGTTATGTCTTTTGGAGCTATGGGAAATAACCTAAATAATGATCATTAGAATTGGTTGTTGTCATTTTTACACTAGGCTAAAAAACACCCACACCTCCCATTTTGCTTGTAGTCACACAAAAACTTTCACACCATGTTAAACTCCAACAAAACACTATTTTTCCTTATTGTTGAACCCCATGGACTCCAAAAAAAAGTGCAAGCATGGATGAAACATAAAAGTGGGAAAACTCTTATGCTTGCTATCCCCAACTTCTTTTATTGGAAAAAATAATTGTTCTAAGAATTGTTTTATAAAAATAGGTGGAAAGATCACTAGTGCTTGCGTGTTTTTAACATTTGACACATGCTTCAAAAGCTGCACCTAATTCTCTGCCTCAAAGTTTGTGAAAAGAAGTCCAAGTTTTTTTACATTTGGTGCAAGCTAAATCATGTCTATTTGTGGAGGCAACTTTTCCTTCTTTTTTGCCTCTAGTTGAAGCTGTGAATCTTGTTTGAGCTCCAATGGCACAAATTTTGGTCCAACGGCTCAAGACCTAATTTTTTAGGTGTGAATTTGAATACCTACTACAACAATTTTACGACGTTTTCCTTGACAACCACTGGCTATTTAGATTGCTTGCAAAAATACAAACTTGATGATCAAGATCTGAGTTCAATTGATGCAAATAGGTGTGCCCTAAAACCAAATGCAAATGCAACACAAAAAATAAAAATAAAAAGGTTAATACAAAGGCTTGAAGATTACCTGGATTAAGATCTAGTCATACCTTCATCATTTTTACACCTATCATTTCACAATTCCGATTTGACTGAAACGTGTATGATTTAACAATCTATGATTGCGCCTGGACAAAATTTCCTTCATGTAATCTTCATCATCTTTCCAAGACAAACTTATAGATGAAAAATGACAAAATTATGAGTGTGTTGTAGTAATTCCTCAAGCCTAGTTTGAATTATTTGCGACAACCATCTTGGCGGGTAGAAGGTGATAGCAACCAAAGCTCAAAGGTGGCCTCATGCACATCCATACTTGAACAATAAGCACCAAAAAACTTTGGTGGGCACAATGGAGTTTCAATGTAAGCTTTGTGAACCAAAAGAATGGCAACAATTCATCAATTTTTTTACAACAAGGCTCGCAAAACAATGAGCTAAAAAACATTAATGCTACATTGTTGCTTTAACCTTGAAATGAAAGGAAAAGTTTACAAATGGGAGCAATGGGGACTTGGGACATGCACTAGACTAACCCTAACTTCTAGATGGATGATCTTATGATTTCATCCACATCCAATCCCATATTGTAAAACAATATTGAATCCAAGTTTAATTCCTAAGATTTTGGAATGGGTATTGGATGGATTTCACTTGATTTTTGACTAAACAACTAAATTTTTACTTCAGATCTTCAATCTTCATTTTACATTAGGTTCAATGCATGTATAATGTTAATCATTATATTCAAATTTCACCCATGTAATTTATACCCCAAATTTGCAACTAACCTTAAATTACATATAATTTTACATAAATATGCAATCTTGCGTTTCCTTAAACAATAGAAAACATTTTATTTTTAAGGAAATCTTTTAATTTTGAGTTTTTAAAGGTGATAAACACGTTTAAAAATAATAAAAACACATTGACATAAGGACAATTAAGGGCATGTTTTCATGTTTTTTTTCATGCCATGCTCTTAGGCTCTTCAATTTATACTTCTCCATAAATTTGGAAGATGAGAATGGTTAACATTAACATATGATTAAGGATGAGTGAAATTAAAAATAGTTGTCAACACTTCCTTTTCCACTACGTTTCAACCACTAAAATACCTTGGAAATTACACAATTTTCTTTCGGATGAAAAATAATTCATTTAAAAACATAATGCAACAAACCAATTAATTTTGATTTTCACAACATTTAATTGTGATTTTCAAAATTAGTATCTACAAAAATTAATGACCATCAACATAGTCCTTAGCTCCTTATACTATGAATGTACCTCTTTGTTCAATTATTTTAAGTCGTTCATGCAATATATGAGGAATGAGGAATGGGGATGTTGAAATTATTTAGCTTGTTTTAAGTATGCATTTTTAACCTTATCACCTTTAAAATTACATTTTCATGATTCATCCTTGAATTATGTCTATTTAATAGATTTAATTATTAAGTTTTGAACATTTATAGTTGGTTTAGCTTATTGTTTATAGACCACATGACAATGTTTGTGGTTTTGAAAGGTAAAATGTGATGTTCTCCAATCATATTTCTATTTTGAGACATCATTGATCTAGTTGCTTATTTAATTGTTGCACAATCACAAACATTTTAACTATAATATGCTAACAGTTGATGAATTCTTTAAGCTTTGCAAACTTGCAATCCTTTCCTAATTTTTAGTTCACATAACACAAACACATGACATAATTTGATGCATTTAATATGTACATAAGTTTTATTTTAAATATTGAACATTTGATGATTGGTCTATTAATGTTTTGAATTTTTTAAAAAAAATTTGAATTTTTTTGCTTGCATATTCTGTTTTTTTAATCTTTTGAGTTTTAATTTTTAAATACTATCAAGCACCTAACAACCACCATGTATTAATTCAATTCATTTTCAATATTGTTAAACACTTGGTGGCCACTAGGTTCAATTTACAGTTTCAATACTTGTTTGAATTGTCCAAATTGCTTAATTTTATTTTTGGATTTTTCTAAAGTCTAAAATGAGTTAAATGTGTGTTTATAGTTTTTTAGTATTTTTATAGCACTATTTTGGTGGTTTTAATTGCAAAAGGTGGTCCCACCAACTTAAAATTATGTGATGGATTGATATCCTTTTTGAAAGATCATAATGGCACATGTAAGATATCAGTTTGGTGGACAACATTGTCATAGAATTATCAACAAATTATTTTTCAATGATTGTCTAGAGTAGCATTTGCCACATAGTGTGTTTCAATTGAATAGAGAATGCCATATGCATTGTGTATGGATCATTGATGTGTTTGGTTTGGTAATTGTCATTTCACATGAATCCCCCAAATTAAGGGATGAAAGGTATCTATTGAATTGTGAAATGAGCATGTGGTTAGCCAATTTTATTAAAAATGGGAAAAAAAACTTTAGGCAACCAATGGGCATGAAATTGCAATGGAATTTTTTTAAAAAGGAATAAATTTGAAGGCTTGCCCAAACTAAAATGGTACGTGGAAATAAATATATTTCTTACAAATAATTTTGACAAAATGTTATATTTTATTTTAAGCTTTCATTTTATAGCTTGTTATTTTAAAAATAAAAAATAAAAATGAAAATTCAATCTTCATAATGTCAAATCAAATAGTTGGTTCTAATAAATAAATAAATAAATAAATAAAATTTAATGTTGAAAGGTTTTGAACATAATGTTATTACATGTTGATAAATTATATTTAATGAATTATTCATATTATATTTCATAATTAAAATTTAGTAGATAAAATATTCAAATTTTAAATTATTATTGGGACATAATATAATTTTAACTTTGTAATGTAAGATTCAAAAATTTAATGCAAAATTTATTTGAAATTAAAATAAATGGTTAAAATATAGGAATTTAAAATATTTACATTTTATTTATGCTAATCATAAATATTTTTCATTAAAATCTTTCAAATTTCAAATTTCATTATAAATATATTTATTGAAATTAAATCATTTGTTCATGAAGAAATGTGTTTTGAATTATTATTAAACAATGACACTCAAATGCCTTTTTTTCAAATGATTTGGAATTTTGGTATGTTTATTTAGCATGCATTTGTAAAATTTTGAAAAAATCTCAAAAATGTAATTTCATTTGTTTCACTTGAACAAAATATGAAAATAAATTACATTTCAAAATTTGATTTATAATTTTTTTTGGTGTAATTGTGATATATTCAAAATTTGATAACATATGTTATAGTATTAAATGGTAGTTGGTTGACAAAAACAATGGATTGTCTCCTTGGAAATCAAGGTTCAAACCTTGATACTAACAATTGTATCTTGATAATATAAAAACATGGCATATATTCACTATACAAAACATACATTTAAAAATATGAAAAATTAAAAAAAATGATCAAATCAAAAAATTATTATAAACATAACTTAATGACATTATAACATGTCATATTTCTATTTGATCACATTCTAGTGAATTCACTTCTCCATATCGATTTGTCATTGATCATTAAGAGACATGATGAATTAATTAAATTTGTAATCTAATGAATTAGTGACGATTTCACTCCAATGTTTAACAAAACTCCTAGTGAATTAGACCCACATTTCTACTTGTGTAAGCAATACTACACTTTTTCACATGTGTAATTTCGATTCACTTTAATGAAACTCTTTTCATGTAATGCAAATTCTTAAAAGGGGGTTTTAATTTTTTTTGGGGGGGGGGGGGGGGGGGGGGGTTTCATTTTTTTGGGGGGGTTTTGGGTTAAAAACAAAAACACTTTTTTTTTTTTGGGGAAACCAATATAAAAAAAAAAATATAAAAAACTTTTTATTCCCCCA
>Ga0116229_10001998_pt1 | contig 32627 bp, 23 predicted proteins | sample S1TSphgellanicum_3_FD_87313 | JGI IMG/M metagenome (GOLD analysis project Ga0116229, IMG submission 87313) | Host-associated microbial communities from peat moss isolated from Minnesota, USA - S1T2_Fc - Sphagnum magellanicum MG | ecosystem: Host-associated > Plants > Peat moss > Unclassified...
AAAAATAAATTTTAAAGAAAAATGAAAAAGGGAAATAAACTCAAAAAATATATAAATTTGTTTTTTTTTATTAAATTAATAAAAAACCCAAAAGGGCCCACAAAGTGGGGGGGGGGGGGGGGGGGGGGGGGGGGGGGGTAATAGGTATGTAAGTAGTTGGTTGAGTAAATAGGTGGGTGAGTAGGTAGGAGATAAATACATTATGGGTAGCAAACCATGTTGCATTTGAATAAAAATCATTGACCATCTTGATTAAATGTTCCACTTGATTAAAGACCATTGCATTTTGACTAAAAATCATTGGTCATCTTAACTTAATGTCACACTTGACAAAAAAATTGTTCCATTTTGACAAAATATCATTGGCCATTTTAAATAAATGTTCCATTTGACTAAAAACCCATTATAACAAATTAGTCAAATTGAACCTTTTAAAAAACCATGATTTGTAATAGTGGGATTTATTATTGTGGCATTTGTTTCCAATAGAGGGGAAAATACCTTTTAGTTGGTATGTAGAACATAATTTAAGAAACAAGGATGATAATGAAGTACCTCCCTTTATGCATAGAAACCCTGACCTTGTTATTTTTTTCCATGAAAATGAAAGGGTAGTGTATGTGGAAAAGGACTTGGAATAGCTACATGAACCTTTCCCAAGCAAGAAGGTAACCAAGTACATGAAGCCTACCATGGTATCCCCATTGAAAAAGTATTAATATCTACCATTTCAACAACTCAAATGAGGTGCCCATGACTTGTTTTTACGAGGGTGAAGGTGGTGCAAGGAAACAACCAAATGTGGAAATGGTAGTTGAAATAAAAAAGGAAGAACCCATCCAAGAGGGGAGGTCCACTCAAACAAATCCAACTATGAAATTGTTTGAATCATTTTTGCCAGAGATGGAAGCCAAAAGGAACACACCTATTGTCACCCTTTCCCCCAGGAGATTTGTAGAGGGGACAACCTTAAAAAAACACCCCCAATCTCTTGTCCCTTCCCAACACTATTCTCCAGTGGTCAAGAAATGGAACCAATTACTTCTACTTACTTTCCTTTTATGCAAGCAACATAACCTAAAAGGGAAGTAAGGTTAAGTGGACAACAAGTTTTTTTTCCCTTGCACCCACCTAACCAACACCCATAAGGTGGAGTAAGGTTCCATGGCCAATACAAAAGGAAGGTCAATAAGAAGTAAGCAATAAAAGGAACATTCACCTATGCCTTCTTAGCAATCAATGCACACTAAATTATTAAGTGAAATGAAGCATTTACCATTACAAACTAAGTAGACCAACACTCCCCCAACTCAAGGCAATCCAAGCAATGAGTGGCCATAGTAGTGAAAAAAATTGATAATTTGAAGGATCTATTATAGCATATTGAAAGGAAGGCGATATTTTTAAGGACAATAGTGGGTCAATTGGAAGCCTTGAAGAAAAGGAAGGCAATTGCCATGAAGGGGCAACAAGTTGAATTATTATCCAAACACTATGTGGAGAGGATTATTGTCTTGGAAAAACAACTCAAGGAGGAGAAGGAGGTAGTCCAATAGCTTAACCATCAATTAAATAAGAGGTGCATTGTGTTGCTGGAATTTGGAATAGACAAGGCGTAAAGTAAAATTGCTAAAGGACAAGGTCAAGGACTTGTAAACTAACAATGACCATCAGCATGAGGTAATCAATGTGTAGATTGAAGAGTGTCTTAATTTGAATTGCAAGGTAGCCTCAAAAGGCAAACATGAAAGGACAAGAAAACCTTGATAGGATGATTAGAAAAATTTAGGGAAAAGATAATAACCTTAACGCATTAGTAGAGTCAAATGATGGTAAGGGAGGAACCATACACAAAGGCAATAGTCACTACAAGAAAATATGGTCTTTTAGAAAGTTCAACTTGACTAAAATGTCCACATTGACCAAGGGGGCATCACAAACTTCATTGGCCACAATTTGACAATAATAATCGTGCAAAATTTGATTTTCATAAGTTCATATAGGGTGAAAGCACACTAAGGGTAAGCCATTTTTGTTCAAAAAAGGTGATGTATAACAAGTATTATAGTACACAGACATACAAGTAGATGAATGACATTTGTGTTTGAATATCAATGTCATGTGCATTACTTATACATGAATGTCATATGCCTATTCACATTGTTTATTTAAACATAAATGTTGTATGTTATTCGTGTTGTTTACACATGAAACTCAGGCACACAACTTTTGTGTTTAAATAATACAAACCTATGAAATAACAGATTTCACACAGATTTGGAATGAACCCATGAAGCTTGTAAATTTGTGATGGGATGGCCATTTTGTTTAAATTTTTGGGCCATGAAAAACACGAATTATTTACTAAAACAGTTGACTAAAATGATCGTTTTAACCATTTGACAAACTGAACATCTAATAAAAAAGGACATAGGTATATCAAGATGACCAAAGCCTAGTCAAATCAAGTATATTCAATGGTTTGGGCTAAATCAAATTGGCCATTTTGATTTGACAAAGTCAAATCAATCATACTAATTTGATTACTTAACATATAAATTTGTTTAGCCTAAGGTATATACTTAATGTAATTTCATAGCTAGGCTGAGTTAGGCATATTACACTTAATAGATACCTATAATGTTTAATAGGCTACTTACATCTCACTTTTAACCATGTGTAAGTACCTAGGCTTAATACATTAATTAGCTAATATTTAATAATTATTAGTTAATACTTGATAATTTAAATTTTTAATTAATTAATTGATTATTCATGAATAAAATTTTAATTAATAACCAATAATCAATTAATCCATCAATATATTAATTCATTAATTATTTTTAATTTTAAAATTTTAAAATTAAACTAATAGCATGTAGGTAGCCTACTAGGTATAAGTACCTACATGCTATTTATGTACATACATGGTACCTAGGTACATGGCATAACCTACTACTTAAGTAATTAATGTAAAAAAATTGAAGTTCATTGATTAATATTACTACATGTATAGCAAGACCAAAAAAATCAATGAAGTAGGTAAATTAATTACTCTATTATATTATTATTATTTATTAGATATATTATTAATATTATTTTAAAAAATTAAAACATATATGTAGTGACTGTCAAAATATTGTTGATTGGTCAAAAATCTAATAAAAAAATCCAACCAGAAAAACCCAATCAAAATGGCTAGGTCCAAATTGACTTGTCAAAAATGGCACTTTGGTCAAGTTGAACATGGTGACAATTAAGGTACTTTTTGGTCAATTTTCCGGTCAAAAAAGCTATGTTTCTTGTAATGAATTTTCTCACCAAAATTGAATCTACCCCAAGGCATAATAAACCATTCTAGGGCAAAGGTTGAATAAAGTTAGGGGGTGATAACTTCTGAATTGAAGGCTTAGGTGGCCAAGTAAAAACACAAGGCCATGAAGGTAGCAATAACAAAGTTTAGACCTTTACAAGGAACATGTGATGTTGAAGTTGGAAAAGTAACATGAAGGCATAGGACAAGCAAGAGAAAGACCAAGTGGACTTGTCAAAGGAAAATTAGAAGCCTTTTTGGATGTAGCTCCTCTTTTCGCATTGGTGGATGAGACCACCTCTCATTAACATCTTCCAACCTTTGTAAGGCCTTCCCACAAATCTAGCTAGATGAAAAATCCCACCACTTTATAACTAACTTAAATGATAATTCCCCAAAACACAACTTATGAGATGATATGGCATATTAAAGATCCATAGTAGCTTAAGGACCAATGGCTAAATTTGCACCTTTAGATAGTAGGGCTACCATTTCTCCTTCTAGTATAGTAGGTAGTAGTGCCTCTTTTGCTTTAAAGACCACACAAGCCAGATTATGAAGATGTAATCTAGGGTAGAGGGGGGTATAATGGTATGGGTAGAAAATCTTTCTAGACTAGCAATCCTATGGGCCTCTTAATAACTAGGTAGTTACTAGTGATAGACATGTTTATTATGTTTTAATTTATTTAGAACATAAAGCCATTAGGTTAATTAGCCCATGCGAATGGGTGTTGATATTTGTCTACCAATCAACTAGGAGGGATTTGTGAAAAGATTAGGATAAGGACTTACTTTTGTGAATGGAACCTTAACATTGCGTTCTTTATGGAAATGGGAGATTAGGAAGAAGATTCTTCACATTCTTGTACAAGGATATTATGGAAGAATGAAAGAGAGGTTGTATGATGGAAGGAAGAGTAGTACAAGGGAATGTGTGAAGGTTATGGAACTTGCAAGTGTGTTCTTTTTCTCTTTTTTCTTTGCCTTCATTTCCCCTTTAGAACATGATATTAGTTCATTTGAATTTGATGTAAAAAATACCATAATTCTCATATTAGTTCCTTTTCTTCTTCCTTTAGAACTTATTTTTGGAAATTAGTAGTTTGTTAGAAGGTAATTGTAGCAAGATGGTAAGAGTAGTTTATAGGTAGTTGGTGAAAGGCAACAACTATAATGGAGTGGACAAATAGGTGTGATGGTATTTTTGGTTAGAGGAAATACTTTTTAAAAATTGGAAGGTAGTTACCTTCCAATCCCCCCTCCCAATTCTTCATTATAGATTTCACAATAATTAACCTCTTTTGAGTGTTTTCTTATTGATTCTAGATTGAAGGTAGGATTGCCTTCCTAAAGTTAATCCTCTTCCTCTTTTGTGTTTGCATTTTGGTAATTCATTTTCTACCCATCAACCTCCTATCTTGAGAATAGTAGGGCTATTGGGTCCACAATTATACATCAATTTAGTTCAAGACCAAGTTTGGTTCCATTTCCATTACACATAAATAAATAAAAATTTGATGCAATTTTAGGTTGTTCCACTAAAACACATAATTCAAGATCAAAAATTATGTAGCATTCATTATGTACAACCAATCAAATGCAATGACTTGCCAAAAATGGAAGGTCAAATTAGACCTTTTTCAACATGATTGTACTTATCTACTTTACGAACCTAAACCTAGTTAAAATGGGCAACGCCCCCCCAATTTAGGTTCTAATTCAATTTTGAACAAAACTAATTTCCTAATAAGGTTTTGATGGCAGTTCCAACAAAACTTATCAACATTGATTATAACAATATGGCAAAACATAACATATATCATTATGTCCATGATTGGGTTTGTAGTTTAAAATGACCAACAACTACATGTGATTATAGTCAAATTGGACCCATCACTTTTACGAGTAGTTTTTTTTGGTATTTAATCGTAAATGTCATTTCACACATGATTGTAGTCATATTTGACATTGAATTGTCAAAAATATTTTTTTAAGTATTCAACCTTGGTTAGAAGTTTAAGTAGCCTAACCCAGGTAACCTAGGTTAGGTTTAAAACCTAACCAAGGTTAGGTCACCCAAAAGCCCTTAGTAACATAAGATAGGTTAAGCCACCTAGGCCCCAAGCTAAGTTGCTTAGCCTAGCAAGGTCGCAAATAAAATATTTGACATTTTTTGACTCATTAATATTGATGGGGATTGAAATATAAAATTTCAATAAGTACAACCCCCTTTTTGTCATGACTGGTACACCTTGAAAGATTTTGACCCAAATCTTACCTACCCTCCTTAATTAGGCAAAAACAAATAAGTAGTTAAAGTAATTTAGGCTATTCTAGGCTATTTGAAGCTATTATATAATACATAGGTTATTATATACTAACTTAGGCTAATACTACCTAAGCTAGTTTAGGCTACTATAACTTAATATGAATTACCTATACTTTATACTATTATAAAATACCTTGGCCACTTTAGAATACATGGGCTACTTTTAAATACTTAGGCTAAAATAACTAAAATAGCTTAATTAACCTACCTACCAAGGTTAGAATAATATCATATCTTATTTATGTAGCCTAGCTACCTTCCATACCCAAGTTGACTAATAATTGGTTAAGCAAGGTCAATGGGACATAACTACTAGTCATGTAATTGTAATCATAATCATGTAGTCATGATTATGACTAAAGTTGCATAAATGGTATAAAATCATGCCACATTACATGATGAAGTTGAATAGTAGGTGCAAAATGTCCTAGTCATGGATGCCATGTTTTGATGTAATGTAACATTTTATTTATTTATACTTTGTATTATATCCAACCTTCAAGAATATGTATGATTTTTATATCCTCAAAAGTAATGGAGTAAATAAGTTTTAAAAGTAGACCAAAAATATCCTTGTTCTATGTTGTAAAAATGAATACTTTTGACCTAATTTAAAAACTTATTTGCTCCTTTACTTCCAAGGACATAAAGATCATTGTATTATTGAAGGTTGATTCTAATAAAAAGTAAAAAACTATTTCGTAACACATGTTTATCACATACTTTACAAAAGTTTCCACAACAAAAAATGGACTTTGAAACTACTTACATTTCAAACAAACATATTGAAAACATATTTTTACAATGCAAAATTTGAAAATTAATGCACAATAGTGAATAATTATGTCCAATTCTACAATTCTTCATTTCTTCATCTCTCCATTGGTCACAACTAGAGTTTGGATCTCATAATCCTACCATTTGGTCCAACTTTTTCCTTCTTTTCCTACTTCTACATTATTGTCATCCAATTCATTCAATTTCTATATTGATCACATCATTCTTTGCCTTTTTTGGGGTGCTACCTTTGATTTTTCCTTGGTATTCATCCTCTCTTCTTCTTGGCGAAAGATCCTTTCAATACATTTGTGACAACCTCTTTTGTCTCTCCTTCATACTCAATATGTATCTATTTTAGGATTTGGAAGCACTTACTATACAAATCTCTTCTTAGTCCACATTGCTATAAATTGTTTCATGTAAGGAGATTGAAAGTATTCCATATTGAAATGTGTTCAAAATGCCCAAAGTCAAAGATGGACCATGCTAGAATTGAATTTAGAAACATGTCATCCAAGGGGAATTTTGGCTCCTTGGCTCCATCACTATGATTGAAAACACTCTCCATCTTATGAACAACCTTCCAAATTGTGAAAAGCATCTATAAAACAATTTGCCTATTAGCAAGCATTTAAAGGGAAAAGCTTGAAAGGCCAAATGGGAAAGACCACCTTTGTATGTATTATAGGGTAAACAAATATGTATGAGGGAGTCATTAAATCCCCCCCCCCCCAATTTTTTTTTAACCTACCTTGTTTTAAGAACCTTTCAAATTGAAGGATTCATTCACAATGCCAAAACATGTCTTTCATGACTAAAACATTTTTCAACTATGTCCTAACTTTGTCATGTAATCATATGTCCATAGTCATATATACCCTTAATTGTCTTTGCGATTACATGACTAACCTACCTATGTTAATAAGTTTACTTCGGTATTAATTACTAAATACATACTACCTACTTATGTACCTATTAAGTAGCAAGTCAACACTTAACATTTATTACTTACTAACTATTAAATATTACTAGCCATGTTGGTAATTACTACCTATTAAATAGGTACCTACCAAGCTAAATACCTATATTATGTTACTACCATGGACAATAAATTATAAGGGAAGTTTCTAGAAGTTTTAGAAAAGATCTAGGAATAATATGCTTAGAAATTTTTAGAAGATGTAATTAGAAGAATTTTTAAAAAAAAGAATAATTAGCAAAAACGTTAAAAAGATATGGTCCACAAAAGATGTGGTTTCTAAAAAATTATCCATTAAAAATTTATTTAAAAAATTTTAGTGTAACTTTCTAAAAGGTTGATGATCTTTTAAAAGGTTCATTGGATAGTATAATAAGGGATTTGAAAGGCACCACTTTCAATCTCACTAACACAAATTGTGATTTTTGTATTCCTGGGCCATGTAATGCCAAATTTTGCATCATGTCTTATTCAAATTATTTAATTCATGTTCATTTTCAAATTCCTTGTTTGTCAAGCCCCTTAATTTTTTCCAAGTTATATATTTGTCAACATCTTACAAGAACCATCATGTTTGGTCTATAGTTTTTTTGTAAAATAACAGACCCTCTAATTTAAAAATTAAAATTAGCTAGTTATGGGGTTGGATTTAATTATTTGACCAACAATTCTTGGTTTAGCAAGTCCAACCTTTATAAGAACCTTTGGTTTCAGGTTTAAGCTAAGGTCAAATCTCAATTTATTTTCAAAGATAATTCCAAAGTTGATTTCTAGTTGGTTATAAGTTTTTTTTATTTTTGATGTTCCAAAAATTGCTCCCACCATGGTATTCCCATCCAGGTTTTTTAGCTTCCCAATGGGTTTCCAAAGTGTTTCCCAACATGTTGCCAAGGACAATAATAAAAAACAACATAGGAACATCACAACACATTTGTGTAGAGGTTGTTTAGTGTTGTCACTAAAGATGTTTTAATATCATTACAAACTTCCCATCTCATGGTTTGCTAATAAGAATCGTGTGAAATTTATTTTTTCATGGGTTCATATTTTTTGCACATGAATATCATGCATCCAAAACATGTATAAATAAGATGAATTTTTATCGTGTGGATAAATTTTTTGCATCCTATTTATACATGCTTCATAGATCTTTTAAACATATGGCATATCTATATGAAAAAGATACAAACCCATTAAAAAAACAAATTTCACACAATTTCCACTACCAAATCATGAAATAAAAAATTTATAATGATATTAAAGGTTAAAGCTAGGACCTAAGACCTTAAAGACTAGAACCTTAAAATTCAAACCTAAGACCCTAGACCCTAGAAACTCTAAACAATTTTAAAACCTAGGACCCTATCCCTTACCTAACCCTATGACCCGGACCTTATCAAAAGCCCTAAAGATGCACCCATGTTTAGGTCCATGTAAACATGTCTGGTCCGATTCTCGGCCAAGTCTACATCCATATAGACCCATCAGGTTTGGTTCTTGGCCAGTTCTGGGTCCATGCAGACCCACCGAATCTGGTTCTTAGATCCAGATCCAAACCCAGACCCGACCAGAAACTCGGAACTGACCAACACCAGTCCAAATCCAAACAACTTTCATGCGATGCAAGCTCCTTATCAACTTACAACCCTTATGTTTCAAAGGATGCAAAGCTCCTTATCGAATTTCTTGACCTTGTTTTTGTCTTTATGTTAGTAGTAGTAAGTACCCCACAGGTGCGGCTGGAATTATGAATCTGTTAACTGTGGACCTTTCGTTGAGTAGCAGGTGTGTGTCAGGGACTTGTGATATAGTATATGGATTGAGGGGTCTATCGTTGCAGAAGTCTCGACCTGCGAGCAAGTGGTGTGGCCATAGGCTAACCCACTTCCGCTGCCTGACAAATCAACCTAATCTGGCTTCCAATGTTGAATCAGCCAGCTGCGCCAGCGTTGAAGAGGAAAGAAGCTGTGCTGTCCACCGTTTGGGTCCCTGCTCTCGCGCGCCGCACTAATAAAGCACTCTCCCGGTTGCCTCGGTTGGGACAAAAACTTCACCACACCCACCTCTCTTCCCTAATTCACACAGAATTACTGCCCAAGCCATGGATTGGGCAATGTTTTTTTGGGGTCAATTTTGTGATGTAGTCAGAGTGGCAATCATTCGTAGGAAGATTTAGCCAGATTTGATTATAAGCTAAATTTGAAAGTAAGTGTTTTTTAGACATCCTAGTATATTTTTGGCTACCTACTTTGAACCACATATAGATATTGGCGATTTTCTTTTCTCTCAAATTTTGGCTATTGAAAGTCTCAAAAAACACTTGAATTTAGCACTTTAAAATTAGTATTTCTCTTTTTCAGCTTTTTATGTAGCAGCCTTCTTTTTACTGGCGAAATTTTTCCAAAAAAAGAAATTAAAAATTTGAAAATGAAGTGATTTTGAAGACTTTCCATGGTCAAACATGAAAAAAATATAGTAAAAATCACCGCATTTATATATTTGGTTTTGAGCATGTACCCATAAACATAGATGTTTAATAAATATTTCTACTTAATATCTGGATTATAGCCAGATTTGGCTAAATCTTCCTAAGGATGATCGCCATTTTTCTACATCTTCATATGGAGGATGGCAAATTAGGCTACAAAAAAAATATTCCTAAAAAAACACTGATATGTAGCCAACAAAAGAAGAAGGCTGGGACCGGGGAAGGTAACAGAGAAATAAGGTGCCAAATCGCCTCGGGGAGGGAGTGTAAATTGTGCATTCAAGAGGTTCAGTTTCTATATATATTCTTGTGAAGGAAAAAGGATCTGGCAAGCAAGTTGGTTTCCCCATTTTATGGCCAAGCGGTCTTAAAAACTTAGAATCTAAATGCACTGACAGTGCTTGCCCCTGTCCCTAAGGGCCTCCACTGGGTGCCCCTAACCCTGACAGCCTTTCCGTGATCCATCTGTCTCTTCCATATAGGACTCCTCCTGCATGTCCTTTGCTTTCTGCGTCCGTCTGGGGGATAGTGGCAAGGACTGTCAGTGCATCTTCAGATCTACTGGCACATATACATGGCAACTCAGCAGTATTTCTTTTTAGGAATTTTTAATGTAGCCTAAGTGGCGATCGGCCATAGTAAGAAGTTAAAAAAAATGGCGATCATCCCTAGAAGATTTAGTCAATCTAGCTATAAACCACATATGAAATACAATTTTAAAAATCGACCGTCTATATGTATGGCTGCTACACATTGGAAACCAACTATAGAAATCGGGTGATTTTTTCTTTTTTTTCCTCACTTTTGGCCTTTAAAACACCTCAAGATCACTTCATTTTCAAATGTTTTAAGTTTTATTTTTCTCTTTTGGGCGAAATTTCGCCAGTAAGAAAATCTGCAGTTCAGTGGGTAGGGGGAACGGGGCATTCACGTTTCACTCTTTTTACTATGATTTAGTGATCAAATTTGCATAGTTATTTGTTTGCATGGAACTGTTACCATAGTGCCTTGGCAGCTTTGTGTGCTGAAAAATATAATACATTTTAAAATTTGAACTTTGGCAAATTAAATTTTTATTTTGGAATTTTCTTCAGGTAAGGAGTATATTGATTAAACACACAAAAATAATCGTCTTTACAGGTCTTTACACTTGGTAAAGTCGAAGGCTAGTCCGCAAGCCTTGGGCATTGGGCTTTACCTTCCACAAAATACAGAGATCAGCAAAAGAAAAAGTCCTCCTATATGATGATCATGTGTCATCGTTTGTTTGTTGGAAGAAACCATGGCACACAGAAAACAAGGGCAACAGCACAGACTGGAGGAAAATGGCTGTAAAAGGAGGCAATTGAGATGAAATGAAGGCTATGAGCCCAACTCAACCATGAGGACATGTTGGGAAGAGGCGGGCAGTGCTGCAACACACAACATAGAACTGTAACCACACAAAGAATTGCTAAGGCAAATGGGATGAGAAGAACATGGTCTGTGGGAAAATGGCTGTAAAAGGTGCCAATTGAGATGAAATTGAGGCTATGATGGCAACACAACCATTAGCACTGAGAAGATGTGGGGAAGAGGCAGCAGTGCTGCAGCACACAACATAGAACTGTAACCACACAGAGCATTGCATAAGGCAAGTGGGATAAGGCAACAAAGAACCCACAACCAAAGAGCAGCAATACAGCAAACGAGGCAGAACATTGCAGCCTGTCACTGTTTACACAAAACCCCAGGAAACTACTGAATTGGTTGACAACAAGTTACCAAAAAGACCAAAGAAAAACATACGCCCTACTCTAGTTGTGCTGCAACAAGAAAATAATAGGTCCCTCAGATATAAGAAAACATTTTCATGTTCATTGACAAGAGTAGCACAACCAGAACAATGGACACAAGAAAAGAACTAAATCTCACAAACGGCTCACTGTTTGTAAAGACAAAGCTGTAGTACCAAAATACAAAACTCCTATTACAACTAAAGAGCCCTTTCCCACGTGCGATGGAAATCCTTCTAACGTGGAAATGCTAGTTTTAAAATCAATCCTTGGAGAAGATGTCAGATCAAGACAACCACTTCCATCACCTGGAATTTCCTCGATTAAGAAATAGCTCCCAGGAAGACAGGAGTCACTGCTGGGAATAACCCAGGCTCCAGACAGCGAAGAAGTGGGCCAAAGAGGCATCAATTATCTGTTTCCATGATCACTTGGGATTGCCTTTCATTTAGTTGAGAGAGGAGGTTGTGGACGTGTTAGAGCCCATCTCTTAGATGGGCCCTGCCGCCCTAACCTAAACAAAACCTAGGTTCCTATTTTTAAACCCAACCCAACTTCCCTTTGATTGCGATTCCCTATACGCGGTAAGGATCCTGCCATCCTGGTTCTAAAGAGAACCGTGCCGGCAGCCGGACCCTGGTGAATAGTGATTTGTATGAAGATCCGATGCCGGGCGGTGGCAGGAAACCTATGGTGTTGTGTTCGCTGTCCTTCACAAATCGACGCCCGTGTGTGCCTTGTTGACGGTATCAACATGAAATTACCCAAGTACTGTAGTTGACCGCATATCTGCATTGAACTCTGTGTGCAGCCGTCACTGCCGACCTGACATTCAATTATAGAAACATTCCACAATAGAGGGAGCATGAATAGTCAGGTTTAACCTCGCCAAAACTCAAAACCTATCTTATGTGGTAGGTAAGGCCCCAGGGACGGAGGGGGCATTCCCCAAATTAGGGCCCATTGCCCCAGGCACTAGCCAAGGGCAGGCCGGCCCCAATTCCCCTTTCAAAGGGCCTTACCTTGAGTAAAGCCTGACTGACGGCTCGATTCTCCTGCATGGAAGGTGAAAATTCATGAATAGCATGGACGGTGACGATTCAGTGATAGCATGTAAGGTTTTTAGGCATGTAGGGAGGGAAATTATGTTTTGGTTCTTACGTGCGTACAGAGGAAAATAACCAAATGTAATTTCTCTCTGTACGTGTGTAAGAACCTGCCCTACATGAGGTACGTTGCGTGAAATTCGATACCCACCATTTACACTAGCAAATTTCTAGGAGGGCTTTACACAAATAAAAAGGTTGAAAAACAGAATCCAATTATCGAACTTCACAAGCAAAAATCTTCTTGGATGAAATATATAGACCATACTCCCCCCTTTCCTTCCATTAGCCTAGGTCAAAAATGGTGACAAACACTTGTAAAAATAATAAGTTCATGCAGCCAGTGAAAAGGCTCAACGATGGCCCCATTTTTTTTCTTTTGGGGGGATTTTGACGTTCACGTCAATGTGTTCCCATCAATTTTTCCAATGTGTTCCCCAAGATGTTCCCCATAGCAGCACACTTTTATACCACATGCCTTGCCAGAATTTGAACTTTCATATATTTAAACCATAAAGGTGGGCCAAACGGTATGCTTCTGTGTTGGGGAGTGCCCAATGTTCTGGGAAAAAAAAGGGGCTATGGGCCAATCAAAGTGGCTCCTTCAAAAACAAAAACAAAACTTTGGATCCAGCCCCCAACTAATTAATAGAATTAATAATAGGTACCCTCATCAAATGGGATACATATATACCCCATACTCCCCTTTCCTCCACTAGTCTAGATTGAAAATTGTGATGGACACTTTTAGGACCATAATTTCTCCTGCAACCAATGAGAAGGCTCAACATGCCCTTAGGAGGGCCCAATTTTTTTTGTTTGGGTGGAAGGGGAAGTGGATTTTGTTGTTTTTTTGGTTCACAATGTGTTGTTGCCCCAATATGATCCCAATAGCACCACACTGTATCCTAGATACATTGGCCAAAGTTGAACTTTCATGTGGAAGAACCAGTGTTGGGAGGGTACCCTTTTTTTATATACCTTGAGAGTAAAACTCAACAAGGGTATATTGACATGCCATAGCCTTGGCACTTGAACATACCTTCACTCTACCTTAATCCATGATTACAAAATATATTTATAAATTTCTTAGGTTTTATCTTGTTGTCTAAAATTTGGCATGGTACCCTTACCCTGAGCATAAATTTGTGAACTTGAAAGGTGAAAGAAAACTCTATGTTATACAATTTCACCATGAAGTCTTATAGATTTAGAAAGGAGGGGCTACGGAGGGGGATGAATTTTGTCAGACTTTTTTGTTCCCCATGTGAGTAAGAAAAGGGGTTAGTGATAAAGGTTTCAAGCAAAGATGAAAACTAATTGGCGTTCTAGTTTGAGTGAGCTGAAGAAGATGTTGCATCCCTGACACCAAGGCTGGGTTGGGCTCAGTGTTATTTGTAATGACAAAATATTACCAAATTTCTCCCATGTAATGGGTCTAACAACGATTACACACAAAATGTTTGAAAGAAAAATCCCTAATGATTACAGATCAGGGAGCCAGCCTTCTCTTTATATACAAAAATGAATTTTCATTTTTGAAAGAAAAAATGACAACAAAAATTGTGGTTGCACATTCAAGCATTAACATCAACATACCCTACCTTCCACAATTATCCTAAGGTATCCGTAGTATAAATTCAGGTACCCTTACCACGATTTTACTTTCACCTTTATGATATATTTGATATCAAATTCACTTACCTTGAGGCGTGGGGGTGTTGGATTTTTTATTCTCAATATGAAGTTGAGATGGGTTCCCCAACATGTTCCCAATAGCGCCTCACTTTGTCCCATAAGCTTTGCCCAACATTGTCCCATAAGCTTTGCCCAACATTGTCCCATAAGCTTTGCCCAACATTGTCCCCTCAAAACCTATATCCCATAGCACCTTGGCAACTTAGACACTACTTATATTATTTTCAGAAAATTTGGAAATTTCCCAAAAAAATTAAAAGAGAAAAATTGTGAAGGAAAATATTGAGTCTTCAAGAATATTTCATTTGTCAAAATGAATTATTCAACACTTGTCAAAGTTGCCAAGTTACTATGGGAGGTGGGAGACTATTGGGACTTATACATAATATGTTTGGAGTGAATAGTGGGGGAGTTTCGAAAGTTTAGGGTTTAGCGTTTAGTCCAGAGCACTTTTGTGATGGGCCAATCAAAGAGGCTCATTGTGAAAACAAATTCTGAACTTGAATGACCCCCAACTAATTAATATGGATCACACTGACGCAACATAAATCTGAAACTGACTGTGGCACCAAAGGGTTAACAGAAATTATCATCATGTGACAGATTGAATTCTTTGAAGACCTATCAAGTTCTTCTTTTTAGCTTTATGACTTTGGAGGCTCTTTTTCTGCTCTTCTTGTTTCCCCAAACTATATGATGTATTTTTGTCCATTGCAGTCCCAAACAAAGACTGTATTCTTTGCTTGGAGTCAGCTTTAGTTTGGGAAAGGGTAGTCATCATGCGTACCTACTTTTCCATAGTTTTATCAAATACATCAAGTGTCCAAAACAATTTTATATGTGATTTTAAAATAATGTAATTAATTTTATGTGAAAATTATTTTTCAATGCAAATGGTTTTTAAAGGCGAGCAGTTTTTCAATTCAAATTATAATTTTATACTTTTTTCAAATTTCCAATGAATCATTGATTCTATCTCTTTTGAATGTGTGGGTGTGTGCATGTGTGTGTTTGTGTAAATGAGGGTGATTTTATTTATATGTATCCATTTAATTGAAGTTCATAATAATGGAAACATTCACATCAAATCTTGTTGATTCATCATTTGAGTATTATTGCATTCATATGGCCTTCAATTAGTTTCAACATATAAATGTGAAGTAGGCAATTGTCTTTTTCATTCCATATTCTATTTATTGGAAAATCAATTATCATTTTTTCAAGTGAGGCAAAATAAAATGGCACATTTAAGTCAACTTTTATTACTAAATATAGAGAAAACCCAACAATGTCACATTTGAAAATTAAATTCAAGTTTTTTCTTTGATTTGCATTAGGGTATAATCACAAATGAACATCAATATGTGACAAAAATGGCACAAAGTGTTACAACGGGGGTTTACATGAGGAGATTTCACTATCTACAAATGTTAATTCACTTTTGGAATAAAATATCAAAATGCATAATGTTTCAATGTCTCAATGTAAAATATATGGATTTTCAGTCTATCCCCTTACATATGGTTTACAATTTTCAACATTGAACTAATTGAATATTTTAATGGTGTACCTTGGTCTTTGTATATTTTTTAAACAAATCATCCCAAAGTGATCATAAATTTGAATGAATTTCCATATCTTTCAAAATCAATGATGCAACAGTTCCTCTTATTCAATTTTCATAGTCAAATGGGTGAAAGCAAGAAAAAAGGAGCCAAACAGTGTGTGGATAGTGCTTTAAAAAAAAAAATTGAAAATTTGAAAAATCACCATGGGAACACTATATGTCAAAAAAAAAGAAAAACAAAACAAAATTGAAATAAATTCTTATACTTTCAAAGTTGCAATTACAAAATTTTCATGAAAATTCACCATGTTTCAAGAGTCCTTTTATATGTTTAAAGCACTCAAAAAAATCATGGGGACAAGTGGTTTTTTTGTATCAAAAATTCTTTTCCTTTATGAATGTTCACCAAATGTTTTCAATTTTTTTGTGAACTTTAATATATTCCACAAGAAGGGATCCATGTGTTCAAACATTCAAAAAATAAAAATACACATATCTTTTTGGATTTTAATACTCAAATGTCCTTTTACGTTATTATAGTTTTGAATTTATAATCATGGTTTAAAGTAAAGTTACAAATTTGACTATAATGTAAAGCTTGATGCAAAAAATTTGAATTTTTATCATGTCATATGTCATATTTGGCTTCAAATTTGATATTCAATTTTAAAAATTGCGTGAAAAATGCAATATAAATCAGTAAAAAAGTGCCATGTGGAAAATGTAGTCCTTGGAAAGGACTTTAACCTTGGCACAACTGGCTCATTTTTTCATGTTTTCACCCAAATGCATGTTTTTATTGCATCTATGGACATTTTGAAAGACAATTGGAATTCACCATTAGAGTATGTTGCTTCATTGTTCAACAATTCTTGCAATACGAATATTAGTCAAATTTTTTTTAAATAATATTAATTATGTATAGAAAATTTTGAAAACACTACTAATGTTCCTATTGATGAGATTTTGTATACTTAATCTATTGTAATATTTTTCACATAAATTAAAATTTTAAAAAATATTCAAATGGAACATTCCCATTCAATTGTTGATTTTAATGTCACAAAAAAAAGTTGATTGGGCAATTTATGACATCGACATTTTTAATTTATTAAAAATTTATCCAAATGTAACTTTTTTTACAAAAACATTTAAATTCATCAACATGTTTCTAGATATTAAAAACAAAAAAATTATGAATCACATGAAATATATATATATATTAGAAAACCACATGAATATTTCACAAATGACAAAGTTCAATCATCATACATTAAATGCATTTTTTACAAAACTCAAGCAACCAATTCATGTGAAACATCATGTTGATATAAATGAACATGCACATAATTCAATATACATTAACATTTATAACAAAAAAATCCAAGATGTTCCCATAATTCCTTATTTTTATTGTGAAAGCTTGTTTTTTTTAAACAACTTAAACATTTTTCAAATAAATTGTCAAAATAAGGTTTTCAAATTCAAATAGAACCTAGGTTGACATTATACATATGTACAAGTTGTTTACATAATATCAATGAAGATAAATCACCTTTAAATATCAAATATTAAATAAAATTTATAAAAAAAAATCACTGCATTGGTCCAAAAATTAACACAATTAAAATAACATTTTATTTTGCCACATTTTACTTTTATTCAAATTTGTAAACTTTATCATTTTGGTAATATAGAATGCTTAGTAATGTTATTAATGTTTTTACAAATGTGGCTCAAACTCAATCAATACTACCATGTGTACCATATGATAAAGTAACAATAGTTGTGTTTTTTAATTAACATTTTGAATACAAATTGCTTTATATGTTAGGAAATGTTCATCTAAATATGGTGGTGTTTTTTTTACAAAATTTAATCAAAAAATTATAGAAAGGTTTAAATGTTACCATTCACCATTAGTGATGAAGTTTATTTAATTCACATATGAACTCACGAGAATCTCAAACTAATACTTATGATATGTAGATATTTTATGATCATAATATCTTGCACTTGTGAATACATTAGTTTGTACTAATTTTGTTATGTGAAAAGATTGGAGGTCTTTTATTTTATTTGGGAGATTTAATCTTGTAGCATGTAATGTGTGGAAAACCTTAATAAAAGGATCCCACATTATTTCAATAGATGTAAAAGTCACAAAAAATGTTGAAGGACCACGTTGTTGAATCATTGCAAATAAAATCATTCAAAATAATCAAGTGAATTACATAAGTGTTCTATTAATGGGCAAGTAAACCTAGAACTAGTAGATCATCTAAACAATATATCAGTAATTCGTTGTTATTAGTGGTAGGTAATAGTCATTTAATGCCCCCTACTAGTTACCTAAGTAATAAAACTACTAGGTTTAGTGGTTTTAAAAGGTGGGGAAGTGGCACTACCTCGCCACCTCATTTGAGTTAACTTAAGAAAAGATTAGGATGGAAGCAAGAAAGTAGGAAAGGATGGGGTTTGGGGTGGTGGGTGGAAATCCTTTGAAAAGGATTTCCTTATTTCATTATCTAATGTGGTTGTCTTTGGAAGGGTTAAAGAAAGTTGTTGGGAAAAAATAGAGAGAACCTCTTGATGTATGTGTAATTTGTGCAATGGAAAATTTGAGTGTTAATGTGAACCACTTTGTGTTTTTTTTCATTTTTTTCATGAAGTGTAGTAGGAAATAACATTGCTTTACTTTCTAGATTTATGGTTGCAGGAGGGCAAATTACTTTCTGTCTATCTGCATCCAAGGCTACAATAAGGTTAATGATTTCATGTAGTAATGGAATTATTATTGCAACATTCTAAAGCCATAGGAGGTAGTCAACAAAATGATAAATAGGTTGGTAACAAATGGTAAAGTTTGCAACAATGTTTTTTTTTCAATTGTGTTTATGTTGTATTATTTTTTAAGAACATTCTCTCTAGAAAATCTAAAGAGGTAAACTACCATTTTTTTAATGAAAATTTGTTGTTGGAACATCTAACCCCAATTTACTAGGTTTAATTATTTACCTCTTGATTTTTGAATTCTTCCTAGTAAGGTATTTATTTGTTGGGTCCTAGAAGGTGGTATTGACACCTTCCAAATCACAATAACCTAGGTATGATTTGAAAATATTATCCAAGTTTGGTTTATCTCACACTTGGGAAGTTTTAAAGGCTTTACCACCCAATATGAAAATACTTCATAAAATTATCAATTGGCCATATAACAATGTTGGAAAATTTAGTTCCTTTAAATGTTTATTTTAAAATAATTTTAGTGGATGAAAATTTTGACTTAAGGAAATATAACATATTGTATTTTCATAATCTAATAGTTTTGGAACGTTCCAAAAATTAGGTACCATTGAGTTTTTTAATATATGATGTGTTTTTTTGCCATTAGAATTAGAATCATCAAATGATCATTCCAATGTACTTTGAAGTTGATAAAGGCCTAGTGTGTATGGATATAGTTTCAAATTTTCACATTATAATCATAATCTATTAAAGTTTTAATGTGAACATATTTTGGAAAATTTAAACAACTAGCCAATTTAAAACATACTTTTCATCCACCTTTTTATATAAAAAAATTTCAAACTTTATGTTCAATTTACAATAATTCAATAAAGTGTTTAATGATTTCAAAATGCAACTTAAATAGGTTTTGAATATTTTTTGAATGTATTAGAAAAGAGAATTTTTGAAATTAATTTTTCTTAGGATTAATTTTTTGCATATTTTTATCATGCTTGGACCCCATGGGCTTTTATGGATTAAAAATGCACCTACGTATGGAGTGCACACAAATGAAAAAATTGGAAAATTTATAGATACATATATATCTTGTGATGTATCATTTTTACCAAATCTATTACAAAATTCACAATAACATCATCATATGTGAACATGTAAAAAGAACAAGGTCATGAGACCTTCGTGGATTTCATTACCCATTGCCTCCCATGCATCAAACCAAATCCTAAAACCTTTTTGAATGAATAGAATTTATCCATTTTCAAAACAATACCTACATATGGCACAAGTAAACAAAATATTTCAATCTTTGAAAGATTGTTTTTTAAATGAAGATATATCACTTTTTGGATTCTTCAATGAAAATACATATATATTAAGGTATGAAAATCCTTTAAGGTGTACCACATAGGATGAAAAGGGCTTAGTCCTTATTGCAATCCTTTTTTACTTTATATTTTGATCCCCATAAAAAATAATGAATCAAAAGTTGTCAAAAAATTTTAAAGGACTATATTTTAAACTTCCATCATAATCATCCATAAATGTGTCTTTACATGGTAAAAAAGGAATAGGTAAAAAAGATAGAAAAGGGTGACGTGACAAGATTTTGGTACACTTAAAAAAATTTGGACCTTAAGTTTGAAGATCAAATTACCAAAGCTACACACTTTTTAAAAAAAAACTCCTATAAACATAAAAACCAATGCATTTAGTATATGTTGTACTCATTTGTGGTTTGCAAATACATACATTCAATTTATTTTAGATTCATATGCAATTACAACATATTACACATGACATGTATACAATTAATTTAGGACTTGATTGAACTTGGTGGGTGGGAGCAAAGCCATTTGGTGGGCATTCAATTTAACCAATTTGCAATGAGTTTTTGACATGAATGCCATTTTTTTGAATTTAATAAACTTTGAATGTAATATTGTTAAATAGACATGGAATGCCCATAATTGCTCAAAAATACCATCAATTTATATTTAACTCCTAGATAAAAATGTCAAACTAAAATCTAAATACAACACCACTTAGTTTATATTTTGTAAATTTCAATATAATAAATCAATATATTGTTAAATAAGCAAATGGAAGTACAATTTAGTAGATAATATATCAAATTCTATTGAACAAATCTCCAAAGATAATATACATTGAATGATGTCCTAGTTTGTGTGTTTACGTGATATTCATTCTAATGGAGTAGGACTTGACCCAATAGTGATACACATAATTAAATTTTTTATTGTTAATATGATTTAATAATTGAAAAATGTATTACTAACAAAGTTTTTTAGATTTTTTGAAAATAATTACATTAAGACAAAATGCTAACTAAATATTATTAGAACAATGATGTATTATTTTTTAAACTATATTTTATTAAATAATACACCATCTAGTGGGCACCAAGTAATAATTTTCAATATTTGTAATATTGATATTGCACATTGTGATGCACAAAATGTAAAAAATTTAATGAAATGATTAGTTGACATATCATCGTTAGAACCACTATCTATACATTACATGATGCATTTACAACTTCAAGATTCACCTTAGTTTGACTAGCATAAATAACACTAATAGTAATTTAACTATTATTTCACACACGAAATGAAAAAGGAATTGTTAAATGTCTAACCATTACTCCAAATTTACTAAATTGCACTTCCATTTGCCTATTTAACAATCCTCATACAATTTTCTTTCATCTAAGTTTGCTTGTTATTTCTCTGGCACCCACCATTGAACTTTGAACATTTTGAAAATTGCATCATTCTCATCCTTCACAACATCACTCTCTACTCTTCCCATCCACACAAAAATGAGCTTTGGATTATGTGACCTCACAATCTTGAACAAAGTTTCCTACATTAAGGTCCTTAAAGGGGTGTGCACCACTATCCTTACAAAAGGCTTCATGTTTTTTGGCCCATAGTAAGGAGGGATGATTGGATCTTTTGCATCAATAACATCAAATGTGTTGGGCAAAAAACCCCTAACATGATTGGACCTCCAATTGTTTGAAGGCCAAAAACCCTCCAAAAGAATCAAACTTTGAGGAGGTAAAGATTTTGATAAATGCAACAACATTTTCCAATAGTCCACATTAGGGTTCATAACACATGCGTAAGTGTCATCTTTCACAATGTCCTACCTTGAAAATTCCACAAACTTGTATGTTTTAATAATGATGAAATTTTCTTTCTCCATGAACCTTGATGCATCATTTCCCCAAATCAAGCAAAAGAAAATTGGGCTCGGCATTCCCATAAGTAACTTTGGTGGACCTTTTGCATTAGCTTGCCAAAATAAAATTGAAGGGCTATCTTTTGGACTCCAAAGATAATTGTTAAGGGAAACTTTATACTACATCACTAGCCACCTAAATAACCCAATAAAAATATGAAAAGATGCACATCCATATGCCCTAGCAATGTTTCATGGCCATCCTTGAGACAACTAACTACCCAAGACTCAAAATTTGGGAGCTCTTGAATCAATCAAAGGATGAATGGTCAATCTTGGAAAACCATGAAGGCTTTCATCAAGTTAATTGATGTAATTGTTTTGTTCCTTAAACTTTTTGCACAAATATTTAAAACATCCATCAATGTCCTCATGGGTATGGCCAATAACCAAATTAAGAACATAGTCAAACTTCTTCAAAGACTTCTTTCATAGTCAACAAGGAGAGGAATGCCAACAAATATCGATTTTTGTTGTCCTTCACACAATTTTGCATTTAAAACAAAAATTACCTAGGCAAGGGCTTTGCACCAAAAACTTGTTTTGGTTTTTTCATAACATGTTTGCATCAAAAACTCCTTTGCATGAAACATGTAAAAAATGAATTCTCTAGGGAAGACATGTGTTCAAATGAAATTCTCGACAAACACTAGTTCTCTCTCTAAAGCTTTAAGAATTGCAACAACAATTTGACTATGAAATATACATCATTTGGCCACAACTCATTTGAATATTGAACGTATCTCTTGTCTTCATATCCATGTGTAATCATCCTAGTTAAGGTGATTGGCAATTGACCAAGGCCACAAACCATTTTGTTTCTCATTTGAAGTCTTGGGAAGAAAATTTTATAATGATTGATTTTAATCTCCTTGCATATTACCAAGGGAAGATTTTGGATGGGACAAGAAACCTAGTGGAAAAGGACCTTGCTACGGTTGGTAAATATGCATTGTCTTGTTTTGTGGGGTTAATTGAATGGCAATTAGTGAAACTTGCATGTGCATTTATTGATCAGGAGGTGACCTTTCACATTTATATAACAAAAGGCGGAGATATTAACAAGAAATCAATGAACAAATGGCATATGGATATAAAGAGAAAGTGCATCACAAGAAATGAAATAATTGTCTTCCACAACTTTCCAAGACCCACATCCAAGTTTTTTTTTAAAACACTAAAAAGGAGTGGAATGAAATGAAGTAAAAGAACAATTGCAATGATACATTCATCTTTGTCCTAAAAAAGGTTCTTCAAGGATAAAATCAAATTGAACCCCACCAAGGATCAGTTGCCAAAAGGGGTTCATTGACATTTTAAAGAAGTGTTGACAATGTTTGGTCTAAACCTCAAGCATGAAGTGGTATATTACATGGTGAATGCAAGTGAGGTCCCAACTAGGAGGCATGGAAACATGTCAACGCCCTCCTTCCACTATGTTTATTTATTCCTAACTCAAATAGGAACAAATGTCATTCAATTCACTTTGGGGTCTAAAACTTTGCCAAGTCTTGTCCTTAGCATGGAATTGATTTTCCTGAATAATTACGAAGTTTATGTTCAAGAGATCTATTTCAAGGCACTATAGCAAATACTAGAGCCATTCATGATTGAGTCTATGTTAGTGATTAGTGCATATTGCAATTTTTCCCATTCATCTTTGGTAAGTAAAAAAAAACAGTATACTTGAATTTTATTCTTGCTTGTTATCAAATTCAATTTCCCTTCCTATGAACCTTCACGCATTTAACTCCAATCATCCAACTCTCTAGGGAAAAAAAGTTCAAGGTGTATTAGATTATTCCAATCAAGACACGTGGTAAAGGTGAATATATTGCTTTGGTATGTCTATGCCAAATGTTCACGATCATGCCACTTAGTACTCCATTAAATGAACCAAAGGATCTTAGATGCTAAGATGAGCAAGAAAGGTTTAACCTAGGTTTAGTTTTTATGTTTAGCTTAAGTTTAGTTTAGGTTTAATATTTAGGTTTAACCTATAAATTTAACTTAAGTTTAACATTTAAATTTAACCTTTAGGTTTAACTAGGTTTAGCTTAAGTTAGTTGGATTTAATTATATTTAACTAGTTTTAGCCTAGGTGTAACCTTTAGGTTTGATTTATGTATAGCCTTTAAATCATCATACTCATTAAATAGACTTACATGCCAATATGAACAATTACAACTTGTTGTAATATATGAAATATCAATTATTAGTGCTAGAATGTTTAATGTTATAGATAACAAGCTAAGGTTCCATAAAACATATTCAAAATAAATTCTTTTTTGGTCTTGATGTTATTGTGACAAGTTAATTTTATAAAAGATAGTTGAATTTTTCAAAATATTAAAGAAAATATTAATGCAATAGCACCAAATTTTTGGTAGACTTATGTCCAATATTTTCAACTAAATCAAGTCATGCATTAATAATATGATGTGTTCTTCAAATAAACTTTGAACAAATTTTGTACTACAACAAAATACAAAGGATATTTAATATATAAATTTAATTTGTTATTGATAACTACCCCACAATTTTACTATTCTATATTTATTTTATACAAGTAAACTTGTGAAAGAACACCATAAAAATGTGTCATTAACACATGAGGTCCCACATTTATTTTCAAAACAATAGACATTAATCACTTATCATGCTTACCAACTTATAAACTTTCAAATGATCTAAGCAAAAGTACAAGTTTGCATTCTACAATTCATGTTAAAAAAGATATGCTAGTTGGATTGTTTGTTAAAAATTATGCAACATCTAATGGTCTTGTGAATGGAGTTGATGTCATATCTAAAATGTCAATGACATTGTGACAAAACCATAACATGGATAATGTTTCAAAATTTTAAAATTAGAACATTAACAAGAAAAAAAAAATCATTCCTACAACAACATTGAATCAAATTGGTCATCAATTGAACCTATCATCAAATATATAAAAGTTGGTAAGACCTAATCATTTATCATAACAATAATTCAATTTCCAATTTAACTTGCAACAATAAAAACCATCCATTGTTTTCAATGATTGTCACTAAATAAATTGGTTTTTGATCTTGCTAATGTTAAAAAACATGGTTGACATATATAACTTTATCCTATGTTTAAACAAAAGAAAAAATATTTTTATTAACTCCTCTCCAACATGAAAACTTATATGTGGATCCAAAAATAGATATAGAAATGAATAAATTCAAAGCAAGTGCAATTTGGATACCATTTATTCCTTAATTTAAAAGCTTATATCATTCTCATGTAATTATACAAGCCTTTACTACAACAAATTACAACAAATTACAAAAACATCAACCATGACCATAACCTTCTTGAATTTCTCACATTTTATGTCTTATATAAATAAAAATACATCATGGATTAACAAATGTGCAAAAATATATAAATTCATCATAATATGCATATATTTCAATCCATGACAACCATGGGTTAATGATGATGTATGACATAGACGCATGCACTACGATTTTTTCAACACAACAACCAATGATGGTTTATAATACATAGCAACAACTTTTGATACTAATACATGAAGCACAACACATATTGTATGTGTGTGGTAGATGTAGATTAAATCCTTGTAGGCCTATGCCACACTTACTATAACAACATATTTGCACTACAATATGCACATATTCACAATTCCTGCATTGATTCTATACACACATGCCTCTACAATTCATTAAAACACCATATTCATGGTTATTTCATATAACCAAAATCTGTACTTTAAATTAAAATGTAGAAAATTTGGAAACAAAATTACACTTTATTTATTTATATTGTTTATACTACATAAAATTTACACAACAATACGAATATGAAAATCATTGTAGAAGTTTGTACTTCTCTTGTTTATTGAAAACTTCAATCCAAATATAGCAAAAAATCCCATGTTTTATTGAAATGAAATGAAAATAACAAAATTACATTTTTGGTATCTCTAAAACATAAGTTGTAGTTTCTACTACAAAGTAATTACATTTATCCTCACTTCAAAATTGTGTGTCTAAAAATGATCTCCTTTCCCCCAAAACCTCCACCTTTGGGCAATCCCAAGTCACCATCAACATGATTCAAAACCAAACAAGAATTCAAAATTTAAAACCTCCAATGCCCAATGATCAATCTCTATTCTTAATGCCTTGTTCATCCAAAACAATGTAATCAACTTACCCCCTTTATACTTTGGATTCCATCCCCAAAATCCTTGTGAAATAACAAGAAATGAAATGAAATCATTATGCAACCTTCTAAACTTTTGGCTATTCAATTATAATTTCTGAAGTTTCAACTTGTACAACAACCAATGGTTTTGTACCCACCTCTAAATCTATAGTTTTAATTGCCTCTTCCACTAACTCAATATGTGGTTTTACTTCCAAAGATTGCATCTTTGATTACTCTACCTCTAGTTTTGGAGTAGTTTCCACATGTTCCTATTTTTAAGCTATCTATGGTTCTCTCTCTTCTTGGCCCCTTCTTTTGAATTCTTGTGGTTCTTCAGTCTATACTTCCTCCTCTTGAGCTATCCCATTGGGCCCTACTTTAACTTCTTCATCTTGGCCCAATATCTTTGTACTTGTTGAACTCCCACAAACAAACTTTGGAATTTTTTTATGATATACCTCCAGCTTGTGCTTGAAGATCCTTTCATCAGCTTTGTGTGGAGCCAAATTCTTCTCCAATTCTTTTACAAAGTACTCCTCTACAACTTCGCACCATTCCTCAAATTCTGCATCAAAATCCTTCATCTTGTTCTTTGTCCTCATCAAAATGCAATATTGCAACATCTATTCATATTCCTCCAACCTTTTCTTGACACCAATTGGGTCCATACTCTTCTTCTGCTCATTTGTAGTCTCCAACTATGCCTACAACTATTGCAAATTCCTTTGATATTCCTTATTTACCTCCACCAACTTCTATTTTTTTGCCTCTGCTACCCTTCTTCTAAGTTCTCCAAAATTTAGTAGAAAAACACTTTTCATACTCATTAATTCCAAATCTATTAAAACATTATCCTTCTCTTTCTTTTCATAATTAGTGCTTCCACCTAACTTCCCAAAGCCTCATGTTGTTGTTTGTAATGGAACAATGTATCTACACATTTTCTCTTTGCAGTTTCCCGGTTCTCAACCACTTCTTAACTCCTTGAGTTCTTCATCTTGTGATTTAATCAAAGTTGTCTTAGTCTTGAGCTCTTGATTCTCATCCTATAATTTTTGTATGAGCACTTTAATCTTCTACACATTCTCTGCCCCATTCTTCTTTTAATTTTTTATGTTATGTTTGTACTCCTTCTAGAAGTTCCTTTCCTTGTCCAATTCCACATACAATATTACCTTCTCCTCTCCTCTATGGCTAATTTGTTCTTCAGACTGCTCACCTCCAAATTCAAATTTCCCATATTCAAACTTATAATTGCCATGGTCTGAAACACTTCTACTGCCTTATCCTCTTGCATTACTTCTACAATCACCTCCTCCACAAGCTTTGGTGTACTTGTCTGTGTTGTAAGATTTCTAGATCCTTTTGCAAAAGATCCTAGCTCCTTTACTAATCTACTCCCCAACCTAAACTCAAATGACTACCCCTCTACGAATCTTGGTCTACTAACTGGTACCTATAGTTCTGGTGGTCTAAACATTACTCTAGGAGTTTGTGTTCCCATTTTCTCCATTTGCATTCAAGTAGGTTGTAGACCTGCTTATGTTTGTTGTTATTGTTGTTGTTCGTATTATTGGTGTTATAAATGTTATTGTAAATGTTATAAATGTTATGGATTTTCATGGTTGTCCATCCAATCTTCATATATGTCTCCATCCATTTGTGGATGCTCTTCAATTTCTAGAATCCTAATATCATGCTCTCTTTTGACCTTTTGCATCGATTCCCTCATCTATCTTTTTTATGGAGATGACATATGTTGTACCTGCACACTACCTACCGACTGGTACTAATATTGGCACTGTAGATGGTGCCATTCTCCCTTTCATCATCTTCTAAGCTCATGCTTATGAGCCCTCCTATTTTTTCTTAACTCCTAATCCTGAGGCTCCACCCTCTTTAGCTTTATTCTTCCTCTTGAGAGCACATCTTGGAGATTCTATTATAGCCTTCCTTCTATTCTCCAATGTTGCCTACATCTCCTCTCTAGTTCTTTTGACCTTGACCTATGGTTTTTATGGATTCTCCTTTTGGTGAACAAACAAATACTTAAAGATTTTTGCTAGTATTAGGGCTGACCAACAAGTGTCCTTTTTGTCCCCTTATTCTCTTTAACATACTTATACCACTGATCTAACTCACTACACAAATTAATGTATATAATTTGTGCCCAATCCACCTTCTTCCCTTTTTTTGTTTTCATCAATGTGATGGCATTTTTATTATTAAAATATGTCACTTTCTCTTTTTGATAAATCACATATATGATTACAGGGTATCTAATAGAGTATCGAAAACCCAAATTCTTTGCATTCCACTAATCTCATGTAGAATTTGTGGGTGCAATTTTATAACTTTGTAATGCCTACAATGTTACTGCCTTGCTAATTTGCCATTTCAGGTCTTCCATATACCTTTCTACATAGACTCTAAAGACATATACAATACACCTTGTCCTAATATCCAAAATAAATATTTTTTCCCTTTGATAACAAATGTGTTAAAAAATTCCAACATAATATCTAGCCTCAATGCTTCCTAGTTCATCAGAAATAGAGTGACAAGCCCTGCCTTAAAAGCCCACTCTTTGTCTTCATTGATGTCCTTCCAATTCTCCATCCTTTCAACATGCTTATCATAGTTCTATTTCGTCTATATCCACATAAATTAGTTAAGATCTAAAATGCGAATACCTTTGTCTAGAAATGTGGCTTTGTCCATGATGGTTGTGGGTCTTCTCGCCTTTGTAGAACTTGGTGCACTCATATCGATCTCCATCACACTTGATTGCATTTCTGTCAATATCTGCACTTCTATGTATGGTTACACTCCTACCTCAAATACTTCTTCTTCCTTTACATCCTTTTGCATTGTTTGTTCTTCAATAGATCATTGTTCCACACCTTCATCTTCTTCTAATTCTTCAATGTTCATTGGATCCATTGATGTATGTCTTGATACTAGACAAGTTATGGTGTGTGCTTAAGTGCAAGTCATATTTATAACATGGATAGAAAAAGGATATTTGCAAAAGGGCTTGGTAGGACATCGATGTTAAGGCTATGAATGTCGCATTCATGGATTTCAACAATGGGCCTAAAGCTCTAAATTTGGAAGGAAGTCTAGTCACTCCACATATGGATGGACCAAATTTAGGTCCAATAAATGATGAAGCTCAAACAAAACAATTGAAGAAGGAAAAAATGTGGAATTATAAAAGGGCATCACGAGCATGATTGGTTGCAACAAATGAATTAGGTCTGAACAATAAATGGTTTTGAAGGTCCTTTGTGTGTGTTTGTCAAATCATACATTGTTGTAGATCCTATTCATTTATATTGCAAGTTGTTTTGAATAGACCTTATTAGTCCTTTATAATAGAGAACTAAATTGGATCTTCCAAGGTATTTTGTAAGTGTTTTGTTGGTCCTTTTTTACTACTTCGGTGGTCCTTTGAACACCCCTTCTAATTGCTTTGAAGGTCCTTTATAGGTCCTACATGTGAACCTACATATGTGCTTTTTAAGTGAACAATTATTGTAGGTCCTTTTCATACATATTGTAAAACTTTTTGTACCAACTGTACAATTCTTTTGTAAATATAGAGGGTCTTTTGATGGTCCTCTCCAATTAGATCTTGTCTACAATCCTCACACACTTTTAAAATAAAATTTGAAAAGATTGAACTTGCATTTTTTTACATCAATTGTTATAGGTCCTTTTCATATCCATTGTGATGGTCATTTTGTTGGGATATTTTGGGTCATTTTTAAGTCCTTTATATGTTTTTTGTACATCATATATTATATATTGGTCCTATGCTTATATCTATTGCACTTATCTTGTTGGGGTTCATTGTGCATATAATTTTAATTTATGATTGATTATAGTAATATTTATGCTACAACAAAGGAAATAGGTCCAAGTAAGAAGCATGGGTCAAGGTCCTTATATAATGGGTCCACAAATACTCTAGAGTGTAACGCCATTGTTACTATTAAGGGGGAGATGCAATCAGTTTCAATGGTGTCTAGAAGTTGTGTTTTACAACTTGTTCATACATTATCTAATCATGATCTAGACTTCCAACATAAGGTCTTTGAAAGGATGCTTCAACATAAGCTAGTGAAGCCAATACTACCCACCTATCTATCCAACATTGGGGAAACAAAAAGTAATCACTTGATTGTTCAAAGTATAAAATTTGGTGTATCTACTCATTTAGCCAATGGACATTCAAGCAAAGATTGTACTACCAAAGAATTATTAGGGATTTTGGTGATAACAAAATATGGAATGTGGTAGGAAGGTTGCCAAAAACCTTTGCTTGGATTGGCGATGTATTTATCAAACATTACATTGATGCCTCCTCATTGATGACGGTTTGTTGGATTTCTAGTTTGGGTCAAAAAGGTGGGAGGGGTTGAATGCACTTTCCCCAAAAGTAAGACAACTTATTATGGACTAGTGGACCCATTAAACAAGTGTGTCTCTTGACCGTAGAAAGATTTGCAAGAAGAAGGTTGGGACCAAGTAAATCATAAAGCACCACACTCATTTCTTGCAAGTTTCCCAAGTGAGTGATTTATTATTTCAACTATAATTTTAATTATTGATCAAATGCTACAAAGTGGGTTTTAAATGTTTGATGGAATGAATGGAAAATAAAGCTTTTACATGCTTTGGTTTAGGGTTTTATTAGTGAATTAATCTACTTGTGAGTTTAAGGTTTGAACATAAGCTTAGCCCCATGCACTTACTTGACTTTAATTTCTATAATTTTTGTGTTGTAGCTAAAAATTTTCATTGTGTTCAAGGAAAAGCATCCTGATGCCATGGTTCAACTCACAACATTTTCCAATTTGAAGCCCTGGTTCATGAAGCACCAAATGGAATCGAGCACATGTTGCTACAAACACCACATTAAGTTTGTGGAGTTCAAAATTGGCCTCAACAACATGCGCTCCAAAAATGGAGGCATGCATGTAAATTGTGATTGTTGGTGTGATGGTGTTTGTTGCCCAATAGGTGTAGAAGTTAGAGAGTGTTGTGCCTATCAACTATTTTTTCCAAGATTGATTGCATTGTGGAACTCAATTTTATGTCCCAAACTAGAGGGGGATGATTGGCATGAGCATGATGTTGAGAATTCAAGCTCAATTAGTTAGGTTTCATTAGTTACTAGAGTAGGAAAGTAATTAGGTTACTTTCACAAGGTTGAATTACTTTCTTTACTTATATTAGTTTGGTTATTTGTGGTTTGGTCTTTTAGTTAAATACCTTGGTGTTGATGGTTTGGTTCTTTTTTTTTTCATTGCATAAGTTTATGTATTTCATGTGACAAGAACCTTGAGGAGTTCTTGATGTTATGTTTTGTGTTGTGAGCATCATGTTGTAGTTTCCTTTCAATAAAAATTTATGTTTGCACTTGAGTAGATCTCCTATTTGTTAACATGGTATCAAAGCTTAAGTTATTTGATGAGAAAGTTGAAAGATATCTACAGTTAGAAATTTTTTAAAATTAGAACTTGAGAGTCTCTAGTAATATCATAGGAATTTTTCAAGTGCAAAAGAGAAATGAGGAAAGGAAATAATGTGAAGAGAAAGAAAAGAAAAGAAAAGAAGTGAGAGGAGATCAACATATTAAAGGTTGTGGAGGTCAGATCTTTAAATCTAGATCTAGATCTATTGTGAAAAGATCTTGGAGTGAAACTTAAAAAGATTATAGAAGACTATAAGACACTTTTGTTCTCAAATTTTCAAAAGAAAAAGATATGTTTTGTGAGAGTTATGAACCTTTGAAGACTTTGTGCTAGATCTGGTTTTTTGGTTATATCTCCTTTGTTTGAGCATTTTTGGATATATAGCTTTGAGATCTTATAGATCATAAAGGAGTATAAGTGTGAATGAAATTTTATGTCATTTGGATCTATATTGAGAGAGATCTAAACATCTAAAGTTTCAGACTTAGTTTTGAAGTCAGTTCCTTTTGAAAGTGATATCTTCTTGTGGCCATCATCAATAGAGCTGAAATTTTGAGCAGATATAGAAGACATATATATTATATGTTTCCCAAAATCTCAAGGATTTTGGAGTTGCTGAGAGCGAGTTGTAAGTCATTTTGTGTTCAGGTCCTAGTTTGAGGTGATTTCAAGGAAGTAGCAAGATCTCTCATTTTGTGAAGTTAAATGAGCTAAAATTTTGAGAGATGGTAGTAGACATAGTTGTTCATGTTTCATCAAAATTTCAGATCGATCCAAGGTCATATGTGAGCGGTGCAGCTTTGCAAAATTGTTGTGACAGAAGTTTGTTTTGAAAAGACATTAAAACAAATTTTTGAAGTGGAGCAAATATAACTTGGGAGAACTTGAA
>Ga0116229_10001999_pt1 | contig 32626 bp, 28 predicted proteins | sample S1TSphgellanicum_3_FD_87313 | JGI IMG/M metagenome (GOLD analysis project Ga0116229, IMG submission 87313) | Host-associated microbial communities from peat moss isolated from Minnesota, USA - S1T2_Fc - Sphagnum magellanicum MG | ecosystem: Host-associated > Plants > Peat moss > Unclassified...
CCGCAGGCCAGCGCCAGGTCGCGCGCCAGGCTACGCATGTAGACGCCTTTGCCCGACTGCACCTCGAACACCGCATGCTCGGCGTCCGGCCGCGCCACCAAGTCGAAACGGTCTACCCGGGCGGGGCGCGCCTCAAGCACCGGCGGGCGGCCCTCGCGCGCCATGTCGTAGGCGCGCTCGCCGGCCACCTTGATGGCGGAATAGATCGGCGGCACCTGCATGATGTCGCCGCGGAACGCCGGCAACGCGGCGCGCAACTGCTCGTCCGTCGGCCGCACCAGGCTGGTTTCGGTTACTTTTCCGTCCGCATCGTCGGTGTCGCGCGCCTCGCCGATCGCCAGAGTGAAGCGGTACAGCTTGGTGCCGTCCATGACATAGGGCACCGTTTTGGTCGCGTGGCCGAACGCGATCGGCAGCACGCCGGTGGCCAGCGGGTCGAGCGTTCCGCCATGCCCGACCTTGCGCGCGTCGAACCCACGCCGCAGCCGGTTGACCACATCCGTACTTGTCAGGCCGGCCGGCTTATCAATGACCAGCCAGCCGTCAAGCGGCCGGCCGCGCTTGCGACGCATTCTAAACGTACTCCGCGGTGGTTCGGGCGGGCTCGCCCCGCAACACCGGACGGCGAGCGGGGCTGTTCAAGGCAAGCCGCGCCAGGCGGCTCATCCGGCACCCACGCATGCGGGTCAAGTCCGGAACCATCGCGGACACGCGACCGCATCATAGTCAACCCGACACTTTTCACTTTATTTGGCGCCAATCTTGTTATATGGTTAACACATCATCAAAAAGGAGACGAAAATGCAATTCTTAGATGACGCATTTCCAGCGGGCACGCTCCGGGTTGGCCCCAATCAGGCCTATACCACCGTCGCCGCCGCCATCACCGCGGCACAGGACGGCGATACCCTGCTCGTTCAGGCCGGCACCTACACCGACAATTTCGCCGCCTTCGCGCACCAGATCACCCTCAAGGCGGTCGGCGGCATGGTCGTGCTCGAGCCGGCGTAAACACCGAAACGATTCTGGACGTGCAACCCGCGCCCGTTTGCGGCGGCGGGGCGGGATGCTGAGCGGGCGGTCGGGAGTTGCGGAATGGTCTTTCCCGGTAAATTCATGCTGGCTGCCACTTTGCTCGGCACCGGCGCCACGGCGCACGCCGCCACGCTTCATGTCGGGCGCGGCCAGACCTATCATACGGTTGCCGCCGCCGTCGCCGCCGCGGTCGATGGCGACACCATCCTGGTAAAGGCGGGGATCTACACCAACGATTTTTCCGAAATCGAGCACAAGATCACATTGCAATCCGTCGGCGGCATGTCGGTGCTGCGAGCGACGGAGAATATTCCAAACGAAAAAGCGATTCTGATTACCGACACCGATATCACCATCGACGGTTTTATTTTCACCGGCGCTCACGTAACGGATGCCGAAGGCGCCAACGGCGCCGGCATTCGCTACCAGGGCGGCAACCTGACGATCCGGAAATGCTGGTTCTACCACAATCAGGAAGGGCTGCTCGGCGATGCCGTGCCGGGTACCATCAAGATCGATCGCAGCGAGTTTTCCTTCAACGGCAACGCCACCGGTCCCGGCGCCGGCACCACCCACAACATCTATGCCGGCAACAATACCCTGCTCGACATCGAAAACAGTTATTTCCACCACGCCATCCTCGGCCACGAAATCAAGAGCCGTGCGTTCACCACGAGGATTAACAACACGCGCGTCACGGACGGGCCGCGCAGCACCGCCAGCTACAGTATCGATCTGCCAAACGGCGGAATCGGTACCATAACCAATAGCATCGTCGAGCAGGGACCCGACAGCGTCAACGGCGGCATCATCGTCTATGGCGAGGAGGGCAATCTGAACCCGAGCCTGGGTCTGGCGATGCAGAATGTCATGATCGTCAATGACCTCACGCAGCATGTGCCAACCGGGGTAGCCCTCTACGCGCCGATCACCGCCACGCTATCCAATGCAAGCGTCTATGGCCTCACTCAGGACCAACTCACGTCCAACGAGGGAGGCCAGGGCGGCTTCGAAATTACCGGAACGACATGGCTGGACCACAGGCCGCATATCCCCGGTAAACATCCATTCTAGACCGCGGCAAGTTTTCGGCCGCAAGCACATTTGAGCGTTTATTCTTACCAAAGATGGCCAGGAACGCCGCCCCGCGTTCCTGGCCTTTCTTTTGCAAAGCCATAAGAGGGAATAGCAGGTCAAGGCAGCAGTTCTTTCTTGAAAAAAAGAACCAAAAAACTTTGGCGATTGTCAGGCATACCCATGTTCCGGCCGCGTGAGACCGGACAGCCGCATAACGACGCGCCTGACGGCTACAGGTTGCGCGGCGACGGGCAGGGGGGCAATGTCCCGTCTACCTAATGGAACACGGCAATGCAAGAAACAAGTTTCGACGCGCGATCGTGGCTATTCGCCCCCGGCGATAGCGACCGCAAAATGGCAAAGGCCGCGGCAGGTGACTCGGATATCGTCATCTTCGACCTCGAGGATGCGGTGGCGGACGAAGCCAAGCCCAAGGCGCGCGCCATGATCGCGGACTTCCTGGCCGCCCACCCCAATAATGGCGACCGGCTGTGGGTTCGTATCAATCCGCTTCACGGGCCGCACGCCCTGCGGGATCTCGTGTCGGTCATGCCGGCCCGTCCCGGCGGCATCATGCTACCCAAATCTCGCGGCCGCGCCGATGTGGACGTGCTCGACAACTATTTGACCGCGCTGGAAGTGGCGAACGGCGCCGCGCCCGGCACCACCAAAATCATCGTGCTGGTGACCGAAACGGCCGCAGCCATGTTCACCACAGGAACATACGCCGGCGCGCGGCGCGTGGTCGCCATGAGCTGGGGCGCAGAAGATCTCGCCGACTCGATCGGCGCGAGCCAGAACCATGACGAGAACGGCAATTATATGTTCACCTACCAACTTGCCCGCAGCCTGTGCCTTCTCGGCGCGGCCACCGCCGGTGTCGCCGCTATCGAAACAATTCACCGCGATTTCCGCGACGAGACCGGCCTTCGCAAACGCGCCGCCGAAGTGCGCCGCGCCGGCTATCGCGGCATGCTCGCCATTCACCCCGACCAGGTGCCCGTGATCAACCAGGCCTTTACACCGACCGCGGCGGAAACAGCATCCGCGCAGGAAATTATCGATCTGTTTGCCGCGAACCCGGGTGCCGGAACGATCGGCCACAACGGCGCCATGCTCGACCGCCCGCATCTTGCCCGCGCCAAAGCCCTGCTCGCCCTCGCGGCGCGCCGGTGACCGTATCGATCGCCGCGGACGCGCTCGACCTCGGCGCCTATCTGCGCCCGGGCGACCACATCGTCTGGGGCCAGGCCTGCGGCGAACCCACCACGCTGGTGGAAGCGTTGATCGCCCAGGCCGGTACGATAGGCGATCTTTCCGCCTTCGCCGCCACCAGCTTCTCCGGCCTGCTGAGCGCGGACGCGGCCGCAAGGCTGCATCTGTCCAGCATGGGGGCCATCGGCGCGCTACGTATCGTGGCAGAAGCGGGCCGCCTCGGCATCGTGCCGTGTCATGTCAGCCAGGTCGGCCCGATGATCGAGCAGGGCTTGATCGGCTGCGACGTCGCCTTCGTGCAGGTCAGTCCGCCGGACGCGGACGGCAATCACAGCTACGGCCTGATCGGTGATTTCGTCGAGGCAGCGGTGGAAAAGGCGCGCATTGTCATCGCCGAAGTCAACCAGCACGTGCCATTCACCCTCGGCGACGCGCTCCTATCGGCCGCCAGGATCGACTGCGCCGTTCACGTCGCGCGCCCGCCGGTCGAGGTAGCCCCGGCGCCGATCGGGCAAGCCGATCTGGCGATCGCCAAACACGCCGCCCACTATATCGGCGACGGCGCGGTCATTCAAATCGGTATCGGCGCGGTGCCCGACGCCATCCTGCGCCAGTTGCACGATCGCAGCGACCTCGGTGTTCATTCCGGCATGATCGGCGACGGCCTCGTCGATCTGGTGCAAGCCGGTGTCGTCACCAACGCGCGCAAGCCGATCGACATTGGCGTGTCCATCACCGGTGCGCTGATCGGCACGAGAGCGCTCTACGACTTCGCCGCGCGCAATCCGCAAATAGGAATTCGCAAAACGTCTTACACGCATGACGCGGCGGTGCTGTCACAATTGCCGCGGCTGGTTGCAATCAACTCGGCCATCGAGGTCGATCTCACCGGCCAGGTAAACGCCGAGCAGAGCGGCACGCACTATCTCGGCGGCACGGGCGGCCAGGTGGATTATGTCCGCGCCGGCAGCCGGTCGCTCGGCGGACGCTCCATCACCGCCTTGCCTTCCACCGCCAGAGGCGGAAAAATCAGCCGCATAACGGCCGAATTGTCCGGTCCCGTCACCACCGCGCGCAGCGAAGTGGACGTCGTCGTCACCGAATTCGGCGCCGCCGAACTCAAGGGCCAGACGCTCGCAAACCGCGCGCGCCGCCTGGTCGCCATTGCGCATCCGAAGTTCCAGGAATCGCTGGCGCAAACAGCGCACGAAATTCAACGGAGGGGTTTCTGATGAGCGACGCCGTATTGTTCGAGGCGCGTGACGACGGCATTGCCGTCATCACCCTCAATCGCCCCGCCGCCCGCAACGCCCTCAGCCGCGAAATCCGCCAGGGCCTGTTCGCCGCCTGGCACCGCTTCGAGCACGACGCCACCTTACGCGTCGCAATCCTCACCGGATCGGGCGACAAATCCTTTTGCGCCGGCGGCGACCTGAAGGAAATGACCGAACTGCATCTTGCCGTCCCGCCGCGCGACATGTTCCCGGTGCCCGGCGACACCATCGAACTCAGCAAACCGACGATCGCCGCGGTGAACGGCGTGGCGTATGCCGGCGGCTGGATGATCGCCCAGGCCTGCGATTTATGCGTCGCCAGCACAAGCGCGCAATTCGCCATAACCGAAGTGAAGGTCGGCCGCAGCTCGCCATGGGCCACGCCGCTTATCAATATGATCCCGCAACGCATCATGATGGAAATCGTATTGACCGGAAAGCCGATCAGCGCGCAACGCGCCTACGAAATCGGCCTCGTCAATCGCCTGGCGGAGCCGGAGGCATTATTGGCAACGGCGCTGACTCTGGCGGCGGAGATTCTCGCCGGTGCCCCGTTGTCGGTGCAGGCCGCGCGGGAGATGGTGATGCTGTCTACCGAAATGGGCCGATCGGCCGCGTTGCGCGCGGCACGGCACGCCTCGGAATACGTCTATCGAAGCCAGGATGCGCAGGAAGGCCCTACCGCCTTCGCGGAAAAGCGCCGCCCGCAATGGCAGGGGCGCTAGGAAGCAAAAGAAAGAAGCAGTTCTTTTTTGAAAAAAAGAACCAAAAAACTTTTGCCTGTTGCTGAGCGCGGATGATGCGATCGGTACGCGCCGAATGAAATAAAAGTTTTTTGGTTCTTTTTTTCAAAAAAGAACGACTTTCTTCCTTAACCCGCCCGCTCCAACGCTTCCTCCGCCTCCAGCCAAGCCGTCTCCGCCGCCGCCACATCCCGCGCAATTGCCGCCAGCCGCATATTAGCCGCCGTCAACTCCGCCGCCCGCCCCGCCGCATAAACCCCAGGATCCGCCAGCCTCGCCTCGATCGCCCCCCGCTCCGCATTCAGCTTGGCTATCCGCGCCTCCGCGTCGCGCGCCCGCCGCCGCAGCGGCGCCAGCGCCTCCCGCGCCTCTGCCCGCGCCCGCCGATCGTCCGCCCGTGTCGCGGCCGTCTCCGCCCGCGGCGGCCGCGCCCGCTCCACCAGCAACGCCCGATACTCATCCAGGTCGCCGTCGAACTGACGCACCGTGCCGTCCGCCACCAGCCAAAGCCGATCGGCCACCAAATCGACCAAATGCGGATCATGCGTAATCAGCAGCACCGCGCCCTCATATTCGCCCAGCGCCCGCACCAGCGCCTCGCGCGCATCGATATCCAAATGATTGGTCGGCTCATCGAGGATCAGCAATTGCGGCGCATCTCGCGTCGCCAGCGACAGCAGCAGACGCGCCTTCTCGCCACCCGACAAGCTGCCGCACGGCGTGTCCGCCCGATCCGCATCCAACCCGAACCGCGCCAGTTGCGCCCGCAGAACGGGCGGCGTCGCGCGCGGCATTGCCCGCGCCATATGGCTCACCGGCGTTTCGTCCAGCACCAGCTCGTCGGCCTGGTGCTGCGCGAAATAACCCACCTTCAACTTGCCGCTCCGCCGCATCTCGCCCGCCATCGGCTCCAGCCTGCCGGCGATCAGCTTCGCCAGCGTCGATTTGCCGTTGCCGTTCGCGCCCAGCAGCGCAATGCGGTCATCCATATCGATGCTGAGATGAACATTCTTCAGCACCACCGCGCCATTATATCCGGCATTCACATGGTCCATCGCCACGATCGGTGGCGCCAGACGCGCCGGCTGCGGAAACGCAAACCGCGTCGGCGCATCCTCGATCACCGTCTCGATCATCGGCAATTTCTCCAGCGCTTTCAGCCTTGCCTGCGCCTGCCTTGCCTTGGTCGCCTTCGCTCTGAAACGATCTACAAACGCCTGCATATGCGCCCGCTGCGCCGCAACGCGCTCCGCCGCCCGCGACAGCTGCATCGCCTGCTCGGTGCGTATCCGCACAAATTCGTCATAGCCCCCCGGCGTCAGGCTCAATTTCTGCCGATCCAGATGCGCAATGGCCTCCACCGCGCGATCCAGCAATCCGCGGTCATGCGAAACAACCAAGGCCGCGCCTGGAAACTTCGCCAGCCACCCCTCCAGCCACAAGGTCGCCTCCAAATCCAGATGGTTGGTCGGCTCGTCGAGCAGCAACAAATCCGGATTGGCGAACAACGCCGTCGCCAACGCCACGCGCATCCGCCACCCCCCCGAAAAACTCTCGACGGGACGCGCCTGCCGCGCTGCATCGAACCCCAACCCCGCCAAAATCGACGCCGCTCGCGCCGGCGCACTGTCGGCGCCAATCGCCCGCAACCGCTCATGCACCTCGGCCAAATGCCTGGGGTCCGCCGTCTCCGCGTCATGCAGCAGCGCCAGACGCTCCTGGTCCCCCTGCAGCACCGTCTCCAGCAAACTCGCCCCGCCAGCCGGCGCCTCCTGCTTTACCCACGCCATCCGTGCCCTGGCCGCCAGGCGCACCTCCCCGCCGTCCGCCGCCAGTACGCCGGCGATAATGCGCAACAAAGTGGATTTGCCGGCGCCGTTGCGGCCTACCAAACCTACGCGCTGACCAGCGGCAATCGACAAATCCGCGCCCGACAACAACACGCGGCCGCCCATGCGGAGCGTCAAGTTGGTGATCGCCAGCAGGCTCATGACAAAAGAAGAAGCAGTTCTTTTTTGAAAAAAAGAACCAAAAAACCTTTGCTCATCCGCCTATGGCCAAACTTATCTGGTCGAGCCAGTCCTGCCATTCCCGGCGGGTGGCGACCGACGTCAATACGCTGTCGGCGGGCACCTTGTCGCCATGCCAGGCGCGCCACACGACGTAATTCTGAGCATGTCCCTCCAACGTCTTTGCCCAAATTACCTCGTGCTTCAGCAACAAAATGTTCGGGTCCGAAAACGCCGTATCGTCCGGCTGGTCACATCTTGCCAGCAACGACCGGCTGGGATACGGCGCGTCCTGCACCGCGGCCTTGATCACCCGGTAGCTCTTGCACGCATCGCGCAAGCCTTCCAACATCGCCGCCAGCCGCGCCGACGGATCCTGCCCCGGCGGCAACGTCAGCGTCGTAATCATCTCCGACCAGTCCGCAATCGTCTGCCCCGCAGGCACATATTCCTGCATGTCGCCGCCGCCGGGCAACGCACCACCGCCCACCGCCTGCCACGTCATCCCGCCCGCTCGCAACGGCAAATCCAGCCGCTCCGCCGCCACGGCCGGGGCCGGGGTGACCGGCGCTACCGCCGCCCGCAACGGAACCGCCGGCGCCACAGGCTTGACACAACCGGCCCCCGTCGAAGCCAGCAGCAAAGCCGCCGCCCGAAGTGATAATCCACGCATGATCATATAACGCGCAGGGAGCATACCAGCCGCAGTTCCACAAGCGTTCCCGCGTGACCCGCACCCAAACCACCCCGTCCGCTTGCTGCGCCGCCCCCCGTGCTCTATGGCGCCGCCCACATCACCCAGGATTACCCCCCATGGCCACCGAGCGCACGCTCTCCATCATCAAACCCGACGCCACCCGCCGCAACCTCACCGGACTCATCAACGCCAAGTTCGAAGCCGCCGGCCTGCGCATCGTCGCCCAACGCCGCATCCGCCTCAGCCAAAGCCAGGCCGAATCCTTCTACGGCGTTCACAAAGAACGCCCCTTCTTCGCCGGCCTCGTAACCTTCATGACCAGCGGCCCCGTCGTCGTCCAAGTGCTCGAAGGCGAAGACGCCGTCGCCGCCAACCGCCGCATCATGGGCGCCACCAACCCCGCCAACGCCGACCCCGGAACCATCCGTCGCGAATTCGCCGAAGATATCGAAGCCAACTCGGTCCACGGCTCCGACAGCCCCGAAAACGCCGCGACCGAGATCGCATTCTTCTTTACACCGGACGAGATTGTCGGGTGAAAAAGGAAGGCCGGGGCTCTGCCCCTGGACCCCGCTAAGGACAAGTCCTTCGAACCTGTTACTTGAGGAAGGTCAGATAATAGGGAGGGGGGCATGCGCATCGTTCGCAAGTCGCGCATGCCCCCCTCCCTATTATCTGACCTTCCTAAAACAAATGGGGTCTGGGGACTTGTCCCGGTCGTGCGAATGCACGCTGCGCGTGACGGGGGTCCAGGGGGCAGAGCCCCCGGCCTTCTTTTTCTTCCACCAACCACGTCTGGAGCAAAGCAGCATGAGGATCGCGGTGCTGGGGGCGGGGGTGATTGGCGTGACCAGCGCCTGGTATTTGCGTCGGGCGGGTCATGACGTAACGGTGATTGATCGTCAGTCTGCGCCGGCGATGGAAACGAGTTTCGCCAATGCCGGTCAGATATCGCCCGGCATGTCGGCGCCGTGGGCGGGTCCCGACACGCCGCGCAAGGCCATTACGTGGTTGTTGATGCGGCACAGTCCTTTGGTGGTATGGCCGTTGCTGGACCCGGCACTGATTGAATGGGTGGTGCGTTTCCTCGGCAACTGCAATGACAATGCTTATACGCGCAACAAGGCGCGCATGGTGCGTCTGGCGGAATACAGCCGCGACAAATTGCGTGAGTTGCGTGAGGGCACCGGCATTGCGTATGACGACCGGCAGCGCGGCCTGTTGCAGTTGTTTCGCACACAAAAGCAGGCCGACGGCGTGGAGAGCGACACGTTCGTGTTGTCCACGCTCGGCGTGCCGTTCGAGGTGCTGGACCGCAACGGCTGCATTGTGCAGGAGCCTGCCCTGGCGCCGGTGTCGCATAAATTCGTCGGCGGCCTGAAATTGCCTGGCGACGAGACCGGCGATGCGCGATTGTTCACCGAGCGCCTGGCGAAGCAGGCCGAGGCGGCCGGCGTGGTTTTCCGCATGGGCGCCGCGATCACCGCAATCCAGGCCGACGGCAGCCGGATTGTTTCGCTGGAAACCAGCCAGGGAAGCATTTCGGCGGACGCCTACGTCATGGCGCTCGGCAGTTATTCGCCGCGCATGTTGCGTCCGCTGGGCATCCGGCTGCACGTCTATCCGGTCAAGGGCTATTCCATCACCGTGCCGGTCCGCAACGACGCCTCCTCGCCGGTGTCCACGGTCATGGATGAGACCTTCAAGGTTGCCATCACGCGCCTCGGCGACCGCATTCGCGTCGGCGGCACCGCGGAGCTCGGCGGCTGGTCCACCCGCCTGCGCGAGGCCCGCCGCGGCACGCTTGTCCATTCCCTGACCGATCTATTCCCCCATGCCGCCGACCCCGCCCGGGCAAGCTTCTGGACCGGCCTGCGCCCCATGACGCCGGACGGTCCGCCCGTGATCGGCCCGACAAAATTCGAAAATCTATGGCTCAACACCGGCCACGGCACGCTCGGTTGGACAATGGCCTGCGGCAGCGGTGCCCTCCTGGCCGACCTCATAGCCAACCGCGTCCCCGACATCCAGCACGACGATCTCGGCCTGGCGCGATATCGTTTCTAGAGAAGTCGCCTCGCCCGTCGTTACGGGAGGCAGGGGCCCGCCGCGAAGCGGTGGGAAGGTGAGGGTGCCGTGGCACGCGGAAAGTTGGAAGGATCACCCGACCCGTCTGCCAAACCGCGCTGCCTTACCAACTACCAGCCAGGTCATCATTCTCCGCTTCCGCGGCCGGCTGGCATGCATAATCCGCCGCCACATCGAACACCGCGCCCTTATGCGGATTCTCGGTTCGCATATAGAACTTCTCCGCATGCTTCGCGAGAACTTCCGTACTGATGTTCCAGTACTTGATGGCGCCTGTACCATCCGTCGTAACCGCAATGCTGGCGCTGCTGCCCTTGCTCGAATTCTTCCATTTATGCACGCCGTCATTTGTCTGCCACAATGTTGGCGTCAGGCTGGGGTAAGTCGTACTCGGCGCCAACGGCGCGCTCAAGGTCATCGCAAATGAAACGTGCATCGCCGTCGTCAGACACGTTCCCGTATCAATCTGCGTATAGTCCTGTCCCACATACGTATATTGCGTGCTTTGTGCGCGTGCCGAAGCACATCCCAAGGTCGCCGCCACAAGCGTGGCGCGAAAGATCAATCTGGCGTGGCTCAACTGCGGTCTCCTGAAATAAAGCCGGAGCCCGCAAGCTGCCATGCCCTGCCCCTGCAACGCCAGGACAATAGGCGTTCTGGATTAACCGACGCGGTAAAACGTGCGCTGGAAAACGAACTGCGCCGCCTGGACGCGGCACTGCCCTTGCGGGACCGGCTTCGGCCAATCCAGAACCGCGTCCTGGCCCGCCCGCCGACCGGCCAGGAAGCCGACAAGGCCTTCTACGACGCCCTGAGCGGCGATCCCTGATGTTCCTCGATGCCTCCGCTATCGTCGCCATCCTGACCCGCGAGCCCGAGGCCGAGGCCCTCGCGGACACGCTGGACACGGCCACCGCGCCGCTCACCTCGCCGATCGCCCTGTTCGAAGCGGTGCGCGGCCTACGCCGCAAGCGCCACGCCAGCATCGCCGAGGCGCAAACCGACGTGCTTGAGTTGCTCTCGGCGGCTGCTTTAACGATGGTAGATATTTCCGTCCGCGATGCCGCAACAGCGATGGACGCATTTTCCCGCTACGGCAAAGGAAGCGGCCACCCCGCGCAACGCAATCTCGGCGATTGTTTCGCCTACGCGGCTGCACGCAACGCCGGCACCTCGCTCATGTTCAAGGGCGACGATGTTACCAAAACCGACATCAGTCCGGTCCAGTAAAGCCGCCATCAAGGCGTGTGTTGTCCGCCCGCATCCGCCTCACCATCCTTTGCGGCGCCAACGCGATTCGTTGGATTTTGGCGACGCCTTCGTCTACCGTTCAACGCACATCGCCACCCCCATGCCACCCCCCACGCACAGTGTGGCCAACCCCTTCTTCACATCCCGTTTCTGCATCTCGTGCAGCAGCGTCACCAGCACACGCGCTCCCGAGGCCCCGATCGGGTGTCCGATCGCAATCGCCCCGCCATTCACGTTCACCTTCGACGTGTCCAGCCCCAAATCCTTCACCACCGCCAGCGACTGCGCCGCGAACGCCTCATTACTCTCAATCAGATCCAGATCGCCGACGCTCCACCCGGCACGTTCCAACGCGCGCCGGCTGCTGGGGATCGGCCCCGTGCCCATCAGCGCCGGGTCCACGCCAGCGGTCGCAAAGCTCGCAATCCGCGCCAGCGGCGTCAGCCCGCGACGCTCCGCCTCCTTGGCGCTCATCACCACCAGAGCCGCCGCACCATCATTGATGCCGCTCGCATTGCCCGCGGTCACCGAGCCTTCCTTCGAAAACGCCGGCCGCAACTTCGTCAGCGCCGCGATGTCGGTGTCCGGACGGATATACTCATCCGTATCCACCACCACGTCGCCCTTGCGCCCTTTCACAGTTACCGGAACGATCTCGTCGCGAAACCGCCCGGCCTTGCTCGCCGCACCCGCTTTCTGCTGACTGGCCAGCGCGAATTCATCCTGCTGCTGCCGCGTAATCTGATATTTCTGCGCCACGTTCTCCGCCGTGTTGCCCATGTGATACCCATTGAAGGCATCCCACAGCCCGTCCTTCAGCATCGTATCGATGAACTCCACCGACCCCATCTTCGTCCCCGCGCGCAAATACGCGGCATGCGGCGCCGTGCTCATGCTCTCCTGCCCGCCGGCCACCACAATCCCCGACTCACCCGACCGCACCTGCTGCGCCGCCAGCGCCACGGCGCGCAGCCCGCTGCCGCACAATTGATTGATCCCGAACGCCGTCTTTTCATCCGGCAGCCCTGCCGCCCGCGCTGCTTGCCGTGCCGGATTCTGCCCTTCGCCGGCCGCCAGCACCTGCCCCAGGATCGCCTCGTCGATATCCGCCGCCTCCAGCCGCGCATGCTCGATCGCCGCCCGAATGGCCGCCGTTCCCAGCACATGCGCCGGCACCGTGCCGAACGCCCCGTTGAAACTGCCGACCGGTGTCCGAACGGCCGAGACAATAACGACATCTTCCATGGGATTTTTTCCTCTTAGCCCCGGGCACCGGAGCGTTGTTGACCTACCTCGCGGCAAGCTGCGCCGCCCGCGCGTTGGCGCGGCCATCCCTGTAGGTAAGGCCTACCGGCGCGCCAGCCAACGCGCGAAAGTCATGCCTGCCCGTGGGAAAGTGGGTGGAGACCCGATGAAATCGCCTCCAACTTGCCTGCTGGAGCTCGATTGTCGGAGTTTGCAGTAAGTCAGGCCAAGGGGCTCGGCCCTCCTGGGACCCCCGCGTCAGCGTTCGCGTGCGTTCCCACCACGGGGTCCAGGGGCAGAGCGCCTTGGCCTTCCTGCACTGCCGCTGAAACGCAAAACGGCCGGGTCGAAGCCCGGCCGGTCCGAAATTTCCTGGTTTTGCTTATCTCAACTGACGGTCTTGTTCTGCAGCATATCAAGATGTTTCTGGATCGTTGGCGTCAACTGATCCGCCAGCGCCTTTATGTCCGGATCCTTGCCGCTGGACGCTTCCTTCTTCAGCAACGCCAGCACCTCCTTGTGGTCCTTGATCTGATCCTTGACGTAGATGCGGTCGAACTTCTTGCCGTCGAGCTTGTTGAATGTGTCGATCTGTTTCTGGTCCGCCGGGTCCAGGTCGCTCGGCACCTTCACGCCTTTTTGCTCCGCCAAAGCGGTCAGCTTCTGGCCCGCTTCGGTGTGGTCGGTCACCATCGTCTGCGCGATATCCTTGATTTTCGGATCGCTCGCTTTCTGCTCGGCCAACTGACCGGCTTGAATTTCAGCCGCATTGGCCGACGCCAGCTTGTCGATGAACTTTGTGTCGGCCGCAGATAGGTTGGCGGGCGCCGTCGATGCCGTATGTCCCATAGCGGCTTGCGGCGCCGTCGCGCCTGGGGGAGCCGCGGTGCCCGCAGGCGACGCGAGCGGCGCCATGGTGCCGCCGGGTGTGGGCGTTTGCGCAATCGCGGCGCCGCTCAACAGCAGCACACTCGAAAAAACCAGTCGTCTCAGCATGCAAAATCTCCCAAAAGCCGCCCAAGTGCGGCCATTCTGGAGGTAAACGTCCGGGACACGCCTTCGTTTCCGTGGCGCGCAGGCAAAGCAAAGGATTAGAGCATTTTCAGCCTGACTGGAATCGCTCGATTGAGGCGGGCATCTTGAGGCTCATACACATGCTCTGCAAACAACAACCTGGAGCGGCCCGACGGACGCTGGCGATTTTCCAGTCAGGCTGAAGCCGCTCTAGGAAGAAGCAGTTCTTTTTTGCAAAGAAACGGGCTCTTGCACGGATGCAATCCCCACCCACCGGCCAGTGGCCCAAACCTTTACGCAGGCGTAAGTAAAACAGATTTTTGGTTCTCTTTTCAAAAACGAACTACTTCCTTCCTAAACTAATTAGCGGGCTCCAACGATTTATCCTTCGCCCGCGTCCAGGAGGATGCCGCTCTTCCTTTCCACCTCTGCCCCCCCAAAATAACATGGGTGCGCGGTGCAATCGCCAGCATCGCCGGCACGAAAACCATCGTCGTCACGACCGTGCACGCCAGGCTCATCAGCAGCAGGTCCCCCATGCTGGCGGTACCCGGATGGCGCGACAAGGCCAGCGAGCCGAATGCCGTGCTGGTGGTCAGTGCGGAGAACATCACCGCGCGCGCGGTCGCCGAACTGACGAAGCGATTGGCGCCGCTGCGCCAGTTCATCACGAAATAAATATTGAACGACACGCCCACGCCCAGCAGCAGCGGCAGCGCGATGATGTTGGCGAAATTCAGGCTGAGTCCCGAAAGTTTCAACACCATGGCGGTCAGCAGCCCGGAGATCAGTAACGGCGTCATCACCAACACCACGTCCAGCGCGCGCCGCAGCGCCAGCGACAGAATGACCGCGATGGCGGCCAGCGCGCTGTAGGCGGCGATCTGAAACGCGTTGGTAATGGTGTCGGCGCTTTTCAGGATCCACACCGCCGATCCGGTGGATTCCGGCAGCACTTTCAGCGCCGCCTTCACCCACCTGCGCAGCGCGTGGCCGTCGATCACCGCGGCCTTCGGCAAGGCCTGCACGCGCGCCCGCCCGTCCGGCAGCATCCAGTCGCGCCTGATTTCATCCGGAATGTCCGCCAAGGTCACGCTGTGCGCCGACAGAGCCTCCCGCAACGCCTGCAACTGTGACGGCAGGAACCGCGTCACCGCCGCGTTGGCCGCCAGCAGATGCGACTCGGGGCCGTTCGCAAGTGTCGCAAAGTCGCGCCCGATGTCCCGCAACGGATCATTGGCGCCAAGCGTCCCGGCCACCAGGTCGATCTGCCCCGCCACCTTGCGCGCCGCCTGGCGCAGCGCCTCCGCGGTCACCGCCGGCACATGTGCCGGTGGCGATAGCGTCACCTCCAGCACCGAGGCCGCATCGGCAATCATCGCCAGTTTCTGCGCCTGCTGGCTCGGCAGGAAGCTGTTCAAGGTCAGCACGTCGTCGGTCAAATTCAGCCGGGCCAGTTTGCCGGCCGCAATCTGTGCGTCGGCCAAAGACGGCATCAGCGCCTCGATGGTATAAGGATTGGTAATCGGGTCCTGCATCAGATCATGCAGCGCCCGCATCGCCTCGCTGTTCTGGTTCTGCGTATGCAATGGATCGCCGTCGAACGTGACGTGGCTCGCCAGCACCCCGCCGGTGGTCGCCAGCACCGCGAATACGGCAACGATGGCGAAACGGTAACGCGTCACCAGGCCGTCCAGCGGACGCAGGGCGGAGAATCCCACCTCCCGCGGCTCATGGCGCGGGCGGCACAGGCACATCATCGCCGGCAGGAATGTCAGCGTGCAGGCGAACGCGATCAGCATGCCCCCGCCGGCGATCACGCCCAACTGCGCCACGCCGACGAACTTGGTCGGCGTGAACGCCAGGAACCCCGCCGCCGTCGCCAGCGCCGCCACCAGGATCTGCGCCCCGCTGCGCCGCCCGGTCTCGCGCAGCGCGTCCGTCAGGTCCGGGTGCATACGGCTGCGTTCGCGCAGCCGGACGGTGAACTGGATGGCGAAATCCACCGCAATGCCCACGAACAGCACCGCGAAGGCCACCGAAATCAGGTTCAGCGTGCCGATCGTCACCGCCGCGAACCCCGTCGTCAGCAGCAACCCCAGCACCAAGGTGGACATGATCGGCAGCATCAGCCGCCACGACCGTACCGCAAGGTATAGCCAAAACGTCACCAGCACCAGGCTGCCCGCCAGCCCGGCCGCGGCCCCCTGCGCCACCGACGCGAATTGCTCGTCATCCAGCACCACCGACCCGGTGAGCCGCACGCGTGCCGCGCCCGACCGCACGTCCGGTATCTCCGAAGCCGCTTGCCGCACCGCCCGGCTTGCGTCCCCGCCCGGCTCCAGCGCCCCATAATCCAGCCGCGGCTTGGCGAGCACGAAGCGGAACCGGCCCGCTTCGTCGGTCAGCTTGCCACCCAGCAATTGCTGCCACGACAGCGGCGCGGCATGGCCGGCGGCGGCGGCGGCCAGCGTTGCGTGAAACTTCTCCAGCGCGGGGGCGATGCCGGCCGCGGCCTGGCCGTGTGCCACGCCCTGCACCGCCAGCCCCAGCGCGGACGCCAGACCACGCAGGCTCGGGTCTGCCACCAATTCGCCCAGGAAAGGCTGTGCATCCACCGTGCTCTCCAGCACCGATTGCAACGTTTTCCGATCCACCAGCAGAAAGGCATTCTGCCGCAAATACGGCAGCGCGTCGGGCCGGCGCACCGAGGTGAAATGCGTGTGGTCCGCCGATAACCTGGCCGCCAGCGCGGCCGCCGCCTCGTCCGCCTGCTCGGGCGTGCGCGCATCCACCACCGCGACGATCAGGTCGTCGTTTTGCGGAAACAGGCGCGCCAGCGTGTCGCTGTGCTGTTTCCACTTCAGGCTGGCGGCGAACATGTTGCCGGTGTCGGTGGTGACCCCGAGCCAGGTATGCGTCGCCCACAGGCTGGCCGCGGCCAGGCACACGGCCAGGAACACCACAAGCAGCCGGTTGCGGGCGCATGCGGCAACAAGCGGCGGCAGGATGGCGCGTGTCGTGGCGGCGATGTTCAAGCGGGACCCTGGGACAGATCAGCGGCAGCCTTTGGCACGTTGCGCAAGTCGGCAGAAGCATGCGCGCGAACGAACATCGTTACATCTTGCAACACCGGTGCCCGCCAGCGAAACAATGGCGCCAGCGCCGTAATCAGGCCGACATGCCCCAGGCGCGGAATTATCTTGATATCGACGTGTCCCCCCGCGGCGCGCTCGCGCGCCGCCAGAGTGACGCTATTGCGCGGCTTGACAACGCTGTCTTGCGAACCCGCCAGCAGAAGCAGCGGCGGCGCGTCCGCCCGCACAAAGTTCACCGGCTGGGTCGCCGGACCGCCATCCGGAAAGCTGCCCGCGACATCCGGCGTGTTGGCCGGGATGAAATCGTACGGTCCCGCCAGCCCGATCACGCCGTTCACATGCGCATCGTCGCCACCGGCCGCGCGCAGCCAGTGCGGGTCCAGCCCAAGCATTACCGCGTTATAGGCGCCGGCCGAATGGCCCATGAGGAAAAAGCCCCCGCCGCCGCCCAACGACCCCTGCCGCGCCTGCACCCAAGCCGCCGCCGTGGCGCAATCCCGCAAAAAATCCGGGAACACCACCGCCGGATACAGCCGGTAATCCGGTACCACCACCACCAGCCCGGTGCGTGCCAGGCTCGCCGCCGCGAACAGATACATGGCGCGGTTGCCGCTATGCCAGCCCCCTCCATAGAAAAACACCACCACCGGCAGCCCCGCCGCCCCCTGCGGCCGGTAAATATCGAGCCTCTGGTCCGGCCGCGCCCCGAACGCGACATCCCGCGTAATGCTGAGCCCCGCCGTAGGTACGGTGGCGTTCAGAATCGCGGCGGGCGAACATTGAGCCATGCCAAGCAGGAGAAGTGGCGCGAAATGCTTCAAAGCATATTGAGCCTATCGGCGCTTAAGAAGAAACAAGGCTTTCTCCTTAATGCTCGTAACGTCGGGAGGCTAAACCGACGAGCAAGTATTCTGGTTCCTTTTTTCAAAAGAGAACTGCCTCCCTGCCCGTAGCGTCTCCTTTCACCTATGTGGCGTGCGGGCGGAACTTTCCAGCAGTCGCGAAAAATATTCGATGGTGCGCCCCAGCCCATCATCCAGCGCGACCGTCGGTTCCCAGTTCAGCAATGTGCGAGCCAGCGTAATATCCGGGCAGCGTTGCGTGGGATCATCCTGCGGCAGCGGCCGGTATTCAATCCGCGAGGCGGAGCCCGTCAGGTTAATCACCCGTTCCGCCAGCTCACGCACGGCGATTTCGTGCGGATTGCCCATGTTGACCGGCCCGGTAACATCGTCGCCCGTATCCATCAGGCGCACAAACCCATCCACCAGGTCGGTGACGAAACAGAACGCCCGCGTCTGGCTGCCGTCGCCATACAAGGTGATCGGTTCGCCCCGCAACGCCTGAACAATGAAGTTGGACACCACACGCCCGTCATTCGGATGCATCCGCGGCCCATACGTGTTGAAAATGCGCACCACCTTGATGCGCGTCCGATGCTGCCGGTAGTAATCGAAAAACAGCGTCTCCGCCGCACGCTTTCCCTCGTCGTAGCAGGCCCGCGGACCTAGCGGATTGACGTTGCCTCGGTAATCCTCGGTTTGCGGATGCACCGTGGGGTCGCCATAAACCTCGCTGGTGCTGGCCTGAAGAACCTTCGCCTTCACCCGCTTGGCCAGGCCCAGCATGTTGATCGCGCCGACAATCGACGTCTTGGTCGTCTGCACCGGGTCGAACTGATAATGGATCGGCGATGCCGGACAGGCAAGATTATAGATCTCGTCCACTTCCACATAAAGTGGAAAAGTCACGTCGTGCCGTAACGTCTCGAAATTCGGACTGTCCAGCAAATGGGCAATGTTGGCCTTGCGCCCGGTGAAATAATTATCCACGCACAGCACGTCGTGCCCATCGCCCAGCAGCCGCTCGCACAAATGCGACCCAAGAAACCCGGCGCCGCCGGTGACCAGAACACGTTTGCGGACTAGTCTCATATTCAACCACCCAGACGAAGAAGCATTTCTTTTATGAAAAAAACAAATCTCTTATGAAAAAAAACAAAAAACTCTTATTCCTATGCTGCCGACCCGATCGCCGCGGCCTTCACATCGTCCCCGACAGCACCGGAGAACCCTTCAAAATTCGCCTCGAACCTTGCCACCAAATCGCGCGCCGTCCGGTCATACGCATCACGATCCGTCCACGCCTGCCTCGGATCGAGCACCTCGTTCGGAATCCCAGCCACATCCCGCGGCACCATCAACCCGAAGAACGGATCGGGCCGGAATTGCGCGCTGTGTAACGATCCGTCCAGCACCGCCCGCAGCAGCGCCCTGGTATGCGCAATCGACATCCGCTCGCCGGTGCCGTAACTGCCGCCGGTCCAGCCCGTATTGACCAGCCAGCACGTGGCACCATGCTGCTGAATGAGCTTCTCCAGCAAATTGCCGTAAACCTCCGGCCTGCGCGGCAGGAACGGCGCGCCGAAACACGTCGAAAACGTCGCCTGCGGCTCCCGCGCCAGTCCCTTTTCGGTCCCCGCAACCTTGGCCGTGTAGCCGGACAGAAAATGATACATCGCCTGCGCCGGGGTCAACTTGGCAATCGGCGGCAACACGCCGAACGCGTCCGCCGTCAGCATCAGAACATTGGCCGGCTGCCCGCCCCGGCCCGACAATTCCGCATTCGGAATATACTCGATCGGATAGCACGACCGCGTATTCTCGGTATAGGCAGAGTCATTGAGATCCAGCCGCCCGCATTGGTCGGCCACCACATTTTCCAGCACGGTACCAAAACGATGCGTCGCATCCCAAATCTGCGGCTCGGCGTCCCGGCTGAGATTGATCACCTTGGCGTAGCACCCGCCTTCGAAATTAAAAACGCCATCCAGGCCCCAGCCATGCTCATCGTCGCCGATCAGCTTGCGATCCGGATCGGACGACAACGTGGTCTTCCCAGTGCCCGACAGGCCAAAGAACAACGCCGTATCGCCGCCGGCGCCGATATTGGCGCTGCAATGCATCGGCAGCAATCCACGCTGCGGCAGAAGCCAGTTCATTACCGTAAAGATCGACTTCTTGATCTCGCCTGCATATTCCGTCCCGGCAATCACAATCACACGCTCGCCGAATGACAGCGCAATGACGGTGCTCGTGCGCACCCCATCGATTTCGGGATCGGCCTGAAAAGCCGGCGCATGCAGAATAACGTAGTCCGGCACGAACCCCGGCAAATCATGCGGCACCGGCCGAATGAACATATTGCGGGCAAACAAGGCGTGCCAGGCGCTCGTGCTCACCACCCTCACCCGCACCCGCTGCGACACGTCGGCCCCCGCATAAAGATCCTGGGTGAACAGGTCCCGCCCTTGCAAATAAGCCTGCACCCGCCGCTTGAGCAGCGCGAAATGGCCGCGATCCAGCCGCTGATTTACGCGACCCCACCAAACCTCGCCCGCCGTCTCCGGCTCATCGACAATAAACTTGTCGGCCACCGACCGCCCGGTATGCACCCCCGTACGCACGATCAGCGCGCCGTCGGCGGAAAACTTTGCCTCGCCGCGGCGTATCGCGTGGGCCGCCAATTGCGGCGCCGTCAGGTTCGCATGCACTGCGCCCAGCGCAGCAACGCCCGCGCTCACGCCGGTATGGCCCAGCGGACCGGTGTCCGCCCGGGCGACGTGCAGATCGGCATCCATTAAAAACTCTCCTGGGCCACGCCGGGCCGATCCATTCCGTAGGTCAAGCAAGGACGTATTTCTTTCTTGAAAAAAAGAAACAAAAACTTTCGATTGTGGTTGGCCGTGTCTAACGCCTGCACTGCTTATGCACCGGCAGGCTCAATATAATTTTCTTTTTTCAAAAAAGAACTGCTTCCTTATGTTTATCGCCCATCACCAATCACGTTGCGCCGCCGCCGCCGTCAACCGCTGCAATGCCGCCGCCGCCGCGGCGCCGCTGCAAACCGGCGCGTCAAACGCACACCGTAGCACCGTCTCATCCTGCACCAGGTCCACGCCGTCCGGATCGACCCCCATCATGCGCCAATCGCCTCTCGCCCCGCCCGCATGCGCTAATCTGTTTAAAGCCTCCCCCTCCATCGTATTGCAATGCGCGATCAACCCATCAGCCACCGCCGCGACTGAGGCCACGGCATCGCCCGCCGGCAAAAGCGCCTCCCAAGACAACCGCGCCGCCTGCCCAAAACCGCCCACGAACAGCGCCTCTTCAGGCTTCAGCCGCCACAGTGAAAAGTCCGTGAAGTCAGCGTAGAGGCGGGCGTATGGGTGCCGCGCGAGCCAGTAATGCCTGCCCGGACGGTCCTCCACAATCGCCGCCACGCCGGTCACCGTTACCCGCGGCGCCGTCTGCCAGTTGAGGGTGTCCTTCTCTCCCACCGCCATCAGCGCACAGCACGGATTTGCCAATAGCTGCCGCGTATGTTCGGCCAAAGCGGAAAGCAGCAGCAATATCGTGCCATCCGCCGCCACCGCCGGCGTCACCAGGGAGGCGAACGGCTGCGACCCGCCGCCCGCATCATTCGGCCGTCCCGACGCGCCGGCGTCGTTTGATCGCAAAGTCGCCAGCGTGGCCCATTTGGCCGCGCGCAACAGGCACCGTGCCGCGAAGGCCTGCCCGGCCGGGCTTTGCGCGTCCAAACCTGTCTCCACCTGTCCTTGATCCCGCCATGTTCCGCCAGCATGGTGCCGCGCGCCAGCCCCACTGCCGCCGGCCCACCTAGAAAGCCCCTCATGAAACACACAATCGCCCTCGTCGATGACGACCGGAACATCCTCACCAGCGTGAGCATGACCCTGGAACAGGAGGGCTACACCGTCCGCACCTTCACCGACGGCGAAAGCGCCCTGCAAGCGCTCAACGCCAAGCCGGTGGACCTCGCCGTGCTCGACATCAAAATGCCCCGGATGGACGGCATGGAATTGCTGCAACGCCTGCGTCAGCGCACCCAGATGCCGGTGATTTTTCTCACCAGCAAGGACGAGGAGGTCGACGAGCTCATGGGCCTCCGCCTCGGTGCCGACGACTACATCACCAAGCCGTTCTCCCAGCGCCTGCTCATCGAACGCATCCGCGCCCTGCTCCGCCGCAACGATAGCAGCCGCGCCGAAGCCGAAGGCAAACCCGCGGGCGGCGTCATGGTGCGCGGCGACCTGGTGCTCGACGAAACCAAGCACCAATGCACCTGGAAAGGCCAGCCCATCGCCCTCACCGTCACCGAATTCCTGCTCGTCAAAGCGCTGGCCGCCCGCATCGGCATGGTCAAAAGCCGCGACCAGCTGATCGACGCCGCCTACGGCGAAAACATCTACGTCGACGACCGCACAATCGACAGTCATATTAAGCGGGTGCGCAAGAAGTTCCGGCAGATCGACGGGACGTTCAACCAGTTCGAGACGCTTTATGGGATTGGGTATCGTTACAAGGAAGCGTAAAAAAGCAAAGAAGGAAGCAGTTCTTTTTTGAAAAAAAGAACCAAAAAACTTTTGCTTTTTTCGCAATCCCAAACCTATTCTCGTCCGCCTCAGCTCTTTCCGCGTTATTACGCTGTAGATTTGCATATGGCCTATACGCGTCGGGCAGGCTAGATTCGACGCATGCCGGTCACTGCCCTCGCAGAGCGCCTGTTTCGCGATCGAACTCGGAAACTGTTATTCGGAGCAGGCCTGGAGCGAGGACTCGCTGTCGCCGGCAGAATCCTTGCAGACCATGAGGTCGCCGACCTGGCCTCAGCGCCAGACGGATGCGTCGTCAGCGTGGAACTCACCACGGACAACGGCCAACAAGTCGTAAGATTGACATCAAATAACACGGCCTACCTCAGATATCCCATCGTCCGAGTCATCAGGGTGGCGGACGACGAACTTATCATCGAGAACGAGAGATTCGAACTGCTTGAGGATGCGCGCGACCAGGGCATTGGCGCTCTGGCACTCGCCCTTCAGGTTCGCGCTTGCCTGGATATCGGCGTGGTCCGTTTGGACGCCTACGCGGCCGGCAGCCTCAATTCGGGCATGACAGGTTACTATGTCTGGCCGAAGCTGGGTTTCGACGCCCGGGTGCCAGCGTGGCTATGGCTGCAGCTCGGGGCGCAAAATCTTGCTGCATTAGGGTTGGATCTGACCGAACCGGGGTGGGTTTCCGACCTTATGGCCAGCCCCCAAGGCGAACGCCTCTGGCGCCTCGAGGGCAAAAGCCTTATCATGTCTTTGGCGGTGAAGGCGGACAATCCTGCCATACAAAGACTTCTTGCGATCCTAGAACAGTGGAGCTTGTAGATCATGTCTTTTGAGCTGAAAGACCTCCCGTCCAGGCCGAGCGCCGAAACGCGGGCAGCCCTGCAGCGGCGGGCGCAGGCCGCCAACCATCACGAGGCGGTGGACGAAACGGATGCCGAGGTGGTGAACGCCTCGACAAATCAGCTGGCTACGGCAACAAGTAAGCCAGGTTCGGGCCGCTAGTTCGTTTGAACTCGGAACAAAAGGCACTTTAATTAAGCTGAGCGCAAGCCCTGAACGTCAACAGCAACGTAGCACCATGGCCAGTGTGAAACCCGGGTTGCACCCGGGCTAAGGTGCTAAGAAGGCGCTGCATCGCTCTGCCAGCAAGCCGTAGGGTGCAATGCCCTTTGCATTGCACCAATTTCGAGCCGCCACGCTCCCGTTGTCACAATGGTGCAACGCGACGAACAAGGGCGTGCTCTAGCACGCCAACGCGAGCAAGGGGCTGACGCAATGTTTCGGCATCGCCGGCCTCGATGCGCGCCTGAAAACCGTCCCGGGCAAGGCGGAACGAAGTATGCTGCCGTTCGAGCTCCGGATCGTCCGACAGGCGGCGGATTTCCGGGACGCAGCGCGCCAGCGCCTGCTTGCGGACCGGGAAGATGCATCAGAATGGCTCATTTTTCTCGAATCGCACCCGCCCCGGCCGCAGCATCTGCCAATTCATCGTAAACGGGTAAGGCAGCCAGTCGGCCTCCATGACGCCGGTCAACGGATAGATCCCATCTTTTGGCCGATTGAACGACCCGGTCCCGATCAGGTCCCAACCCGGATCGGTACGAAACACGTAATCCAGGTGGAAGGTGACCACGCCATGCGAGAAATGCGACCGGCAGAAATCTCGCAGCTGCCGCCCGCCCGGCAGCGCCTCCGCCGCGCTCACGGTCAGATCGTCCACTGCAGTGCCGCCGTTCCACGCTATATCGACGGCCACCGGGCACAGCACGTCCCAGCCATGCGCGTTGGCAATCGCCAATGGCAGACACCGATACGGATGGCGCCCGGAGAATTCATCCATCCAATCCCGCTGCGGCGATGCCGCCACAATGGCCGGCGGATCATCATGCAACGACCAGCTTGCAACAATTTCGTCACGCGATCGTGATTGGGGCGGCATGACCAGGAAGGAAGTATTTCTTTTTTGAAAAAAAGAAACAAAAAACTTTTGTTTTATGCGGGTTGTCTAATCAACTTCGTGCGCGAAACAGATAAAAGTTTTTTGTTTCTTTTTTTCAAAAAAGAAATACGTCCTTCCTTCCCTTACGCCGCCTGCGCCCGCGACAAACCACGCCCCGCGTGCCGCGCCGCGCCAAACGCATTCCCCGCGCGTTCCAGCAGCATCCCAATCGTATCGCCCGGCGAGAACGCCGCCACTCCCACGCTGATCGTGACGGGCACCGGCCCGCCCGGCGTGTCGAACGGCACCGCCGCCACCGCGCTGCGCAGGCATTGCGCCATCAATTCCGCGTCACGCAACGATATGGATGGCAGGCACACGGCGAACTGATCGCCCCCCAGGCGGCCCAGAATATCCAGCCGGCGGATATTGTCGGCCAGCCGTTCGCACACGCCGCGCAGCACCGCGTCGCGGGCCGCCGGACCGTGTTCGTCCCTGATGGCTTTGTATTCGTTCACATTGATCAAGGCGAGGCAGGGTCCGGGCGGCCCGCCGGGCGCGCCGGACGCCGCCATGTCCATTTCGGCCGCGCATAGGCGCATCAGCGCCGGCGCAGTGGCAGCCCCGGTCAGCGCGTCGCGGTCCGCACTCGGGATCGCCGCGCCGGCCCGCTTTTCACCAGCCTGCTTGTCCAACATCGCTTCGCGGCCCACCATGGCGAAATGGGTGATCGCGCCGCTGTCATCCCGTACCGGCGCCACAACCATCTCCAGCGCGTAGAGCGCGCCGCTCTTGGACCGGAATGTAAATCGATCCTGCACCTTGCGGCCGGTCTGCGCGCCCTTTGTCATCGCCGCGAGCGCCGCCGGATCGGTTTCCGGCGCTTGCAGCAGGGCCGGCGAAAATCCGATCAATTCGTCAATCGCGTATTCGCTGATCCGCAGAAACGCCTGATTGACATACGCGATCACCGGACCGCCGGTTGTCTGGTCCTCCATCGCAACGATCACCAAATCGTTGGCGAGCTCAATGATCTGGTCAAACTGTACCGCTGCAATAGTCCGCGGTGCGGGAGGTTCCATGCCGAACGGATTCCACCGCGCCAATACGCCGGCAACGTCATGCGCCGCCAGGGCGGAGCCGAACAAATGTCCCTGCACCTGGGGGCAATTCTCGGCGCGCAGGATTTCCATGTCTTCCTTCGACTCGACCCCCACCGCGCAGCACGGAATGCCAAGGCTGGCGCACAGGCCGATCGCATCACGCACCGCGCGCAGGCGCTCGCCTGAATCACCCAGCCCGCTCACCAGTGACCGGTGGATTTTGATTTCGTCGATAACCGAACCGGCCAACAGAGCCGACAGTCCGCGCTGCACGGGCCCCGTGGCGCCGCAATCGTCGATGGCGATCCGGACCCCCGTATTACGCAGGGCCTGAAGGGCCGCCACCCCGTTCATCGCCACGGCCTGGCTCACTTCGAGCACAAGGCGCGCGGGTTGCAGTCCGGCGGACTCCAGCGCGGCGGCGACAATGGCCGGGAGTGCGGCGTCCGCGAGTTGCCCCCCTCTGACGTTGACACTGACTCTGACCTCCTCGGGCCAGGTCGCCGCCTCACGGCACGCTTCGTCCAGAACCTCCTGCCCCACCTGGCAGATCAGGCCAAGGTCCTCCGCCAGGGGCACGAAGTCCGTGGCCGGTATTTTGCCATGCACCGGGTGGCGCCAATGCAGCAACGCCTCTAACGTGGTGATTCGCCGCGTCGCGAGATCGATCTGCGGCTTGTAGCGGATTTCCAGCTTTCGCGCCGCCACCGCTTCCTGCAAGTCCAGTTCGAGCAGGCGCCGGGCCCGCGTCTCCGGGTCCATCTTCGGACCGGACAGACAGAGCGACCCGTGCGGCTTTTGTGGCTCGGGGCCTGGCGCGGCGCACCGCGGCGCCGGCGGCTCCAGGTCGCTTACACCGGCATCGCCGAACAGCGTCGTCGGATACGGCGTCTCCAGGGTTTCGACGCTGTCCGCTTCATGCACGGATATCCACGACCCGGGCGAAAAAACCCCCAGCATGCCGAAGGCCCGCTCCGCGGCCGACTCGCACACCAGCCTGGTCCGGGTCGCGACGGCCACCCGCACCGGCTGCGAACGATAGGGTTCCACCCTGAAGCTGACCTCGTGGGTGCCCGCGGCCACGTCGAACGACCATTTCTCCTTCTGGCGAATGCTGCCGCGATATTGGCCGTCGATCACCACCTTATAGGGCCGCAGGCGATCCATCACGCTGCCCTCGCCCCGCTCGATCATAATCTGAGCCATTCAAATTCCCCCTCAAATGCAGCCTTGTAATTTGCTCCCTTGTCTTTTCTTCGACAACCTGTTCCAACATTTATAGAGACGCAATCAAATTATTTTTGAGACATATCTCTGCCCCATGGATGCAGTTGATGCCTGCTACACAATCGTTATCATATCGATAATTTATCATCCGCCGGTGGTTGAGGCGCAGGACGAAATACCAGGCAACGACTCGTCCGGCGCCCGCAACCGATACTGACTTACGCCCCAAACCTCCCCGCCCGCGTGCCCGAACAGTCCCGCCACCGCCAGAAAGAACAGCCGCCACCGGCGCGCCCACACCGCCGCCTCCGCGCCGTAGGTTTGGCGCAGGATGGGATCGATCGCCGCGCGGTGAAGGTCGAAATTTTCCAGCCATTGCAATGCGGTACGCTGATAGTGCGTGCCGGACCAGCGTCGTTCGGCCTCGACGGAAAATAAGTCGGAAAATGCGCCGATCAGGCCGTGGCTGGGCATGATGCCGCCGGTGAAAAAGTAGCGCGCAATCCAGTCGGCGCCGTGTTCGTGGTCGAAACGGTAGGCCGTTTTGCGGTGCGCGAAGACGTGCAGGAATACGCGGCCGTCGGGCGCCAGCCAGCCGCGCACCCGGCCGAGCAGGGTCGCCCAATTCGACATGTGCTCGAACATTTCTACCGAAACGATGCGGTCGAATGTTTCGCCGGTGGCGAAATCGTTCATGTCGGCGGTGATGATGTTGATGTTTCGCAAACCGCGCGCGGCGGCGGCGGCCTCGACATAGGCGCGTTGGCTGGCGGAGTTCGATACGGCGGTGATGGCGGCATTGGGCATGGTTTCGGCCATGTAGAGCGACAGGCTGCCCCAGCCGCAGCCCAGTTCCAGGATGCGCTGGCCGTCCGACACATCCGCCAGCGCGCAACTTGCCCGCAGTGCGGCATTCTCGGCCTCGTCGAGCGTTTCGCGCCCCGCCGCGTAAAGGCAGCTCGAATATTTACGGCGGGCGCCAAGAACATGGCCGAAGAACGCGGCCGGTAATTCGTAGTGCTGCGCGTTCGCCGCGTCGGTATGCAGGGCCACCGGCAGATCGCGCATCGACACGGCAAAAGCGCTGTCCGTTATTTGGCCTGGTTGATCGAGTTGGCGCGCGCTGCGTGCCACCATGGCGGCAATGGCGGCGCGCAACAGCGGGTCAGGCAGGTCCATCCGCTCGGCGGCGCCGGTGGCGAGGGACGCGAGGTTCATGGGAAGGCCCGCTTGCGTTTCGGCGGCATGGGGAAAAACACGCCGACCCGCGCCTGGTAGGCACGGAAGGCATCCCCGCGTCGCGCCAGCATGGATTGTTCCAGCGGTGGCACGCCGGACACGTAGCGCAACAGGAAAAACATCAGCGCGGGTGCGGCGAGCGACAGCAGGCCCCGCGGGTAGGCTGCAACAGTGTTGAACGCCAGCAGCGGATAGCCGCACCAGGCCAGGAACTCGCAAAAATAATTGGGATGCCGGCTCCACCCCCACAGCCCTTCATCGCACACGCCGCCCGAACGCCGCGCACGGAAGCGCTGCATTTGCATGTCCGCCAGCGACTCGCCCGCCACAGCACCTGCCAGAACCAGCACGCCCGCCGCGTCGAGCATCGCGGGGAACGGCGCGGGGTCGCGCGCTGCCAGCAGCACGGCGGCGAGCAGCACCCAGGCGGCGGCCGCCTGCGTCATCAGAAGCCCGAACAGTCTGATTTCAAACCCGTCGCCCCAGGCGCGGCGAAATTCGGCATAGCGCGGATCCTCCGGCGCGCCCGGTGTGCGGCGGGCGATATGCCAGGCGAGGCGGCCACCCCAGAGCAGCACCATGGCGGCCGCCAGATATTGCCGCCCGGCCGGCGCGCTCGCGCCCGGCATGGGTACGAGTGAAGCCGCCGTGGCGCCGATGGCAATGGCGCCGGACCAGACTGCATCGACCCAGCCGCAATTGCGAGTGGCGCGTTGCAGCGCCCACGCGCCCGTCATCGCGGCGGCCAGCCACAGCGCGGCGAGGGCCAGAACCTGCAAAAGCGGCAATAGGAAATCTCCCGAAGGTCAAGGAAGCAGTTCTTTCTTGAAAAAAAGAACCAAAAAACTCTCGCTCTCTCTGACGCCTCCTTCCTGCGGCCTGCAAGACCGTCCCCATGTGAAAAAAAGTGAGTTATGCATCTGCGCGCCTGTGGGCAGACGTAAGACGGTGGATGGCGTAAGGGGCGGTGGGGGCGGCCAATGCAAAGCGGCGAAAATGGCGACAAACAGCGGATTGCCGTTGTCGGCAGCGGTATTGCCGGGCTCAGTTGTGCCTGGTTGCTGTCCCAGCGCCATGACGTCACGCTGTATGAGGCGTCGTCCCGGATTGGCGGCCATAGCTGCACCGCGGACGCGCCACGGCAGGCGGATGGCACCGCCGTTCCGGTCGATATGGGATTCATCGTTTATAACGAGCGCACCTACCCGAATTTGACCGCCCTGTTCAGCCACCTGAACGTACCCACCAAGCCGAGTTGCATGTCACTCGGCCTGTCGCTGGAGGACGGCGCATTCGAATTCGGTGGCCATGATTTGAACGCGTTATTCGCCCAGCGCCTTAACATCGTGCGGCCGCGGTTTTGGCACATGCTCTACAGCCTGCTCCGTCTCTACCGCATCGGCCGGCTGGCGGCGCCACCTGACACGCTGAGCCTCGGTGCCTGGCTGGATCGGCAGGGCTTTTCGGCCGCCTTCCAGCGCGACAATCTGCTGCCGATGGCCGCCGCGATCTGGTCCTGCCCGCCGGGCGCCGCACGCGATCAGCCGGCTTCGGCGTTTCTGCGTTTCTGTGATAATCACGGTCTGCTGCGCCTGCGCGATCGCCCCGATTGGCGCACGGTGGACGGCGGCGCGCGCGAATATGTCGCCCGGCTGCGTGCGCGATTTACCGGCGAGACGCTCAGCGGCCGCGAAGTGGTCGGCATGGTGCGCCGTTCCAGTTCCGCGACGGTACGCGATGCCAATGGCGCCGCGCGCGATTTCGACCACGTGGTGCTGGCGACCCACGGCGCCGACGCGCTGGCGCTGCTGGCCGACGCCGATGCGTCCGAACATTCCGTGCTCGGCGCGTTTCGCGATGTCCCGAACCGCGCCGTGCTCCACGGCGATGCGTCGTTGATGCCGAAACGGAGGGCGGTGTGGAGCAGCTGGAATTTTGTCGGCCGCCGCAACAATACCGACGTGCCACCTTGCGTCACCTATTGGATGAACCGGCTGCAGGGCATTCCGGGCCCTGATCTGTTCGTTACGCTGAACCCGTGGCGCGAGCCGGCGCCGGGCCTTGTATTTGCCGAGCAATCATTTGCGCACCCGCTGTTCGATCCGGCGAGCCTGGCCGCGCAGAAGCAGATCTGGGGGTTGCAAGGAGCGCGGCGCACCTGGTTCTGTGGCGCGTGGATGGGATCGGGCTTTCACGAGGACGGCTTGCAAGCGGGCCTGGCGGTGGCGGAGGCATTGGGTGGTGTGCGCCGGCCATGGCAAGTGGCCGCCGAATCCGGGCGCATTCACTTGCCGCCCGAAATGGCCTGTTCCGCGTAATGCACAGCGCGCTCTATCATGGTTGGGTCACCCATCATCGCAGCCGGCCGGTGACGCATGCGTTACGATACCGCATTTTTATGCTGCTGCTGGACCTCGATGAGGCGCCGGCGCTGGCGCGCGATTTGCGCGGCTTCGGCTTCGATAGTGCCGGGGTGTTGAGCTTTCGTCAGCGTGATCATGGCGACGGCACAGCGGGCGGCCTGCGCGGCTGGATCGATACGCACCTCGCGGCGGCCGGCCTGCAAGCGGGCGGCGCGGTGCGCGTATTGTGCATGCCGCGCGTGTTCGGACACGCGTTCAATCCGCTGACGGTGTTTTTCTGCTTGGCGCCAGGCGGCACGTTGCAAGCCATGCTCTACGAAGTGAACAACACGTTCGGACAGCGACATTCGTATTTGTTGCCCGTTCTGGACGGCGCGGTGCTGGACGGCGCGGTGCTGGACGGGGCGGTGCTGGACGGGGCGGGCCCGGTGCGGCAATGCTGCACCAAGATGTTTCACGTCTCCCCATTCATGGCCATGGATTTGCGCTACCGGTTCCGCGTGGCGCTGCCCGGCGAGCGGGCTGGCGTATTCATTGCGGCATCCGACACCGAGGGCGTGGTGCTGGCCGCGTCCTTCACCGGGCGGCGGCAGGCATTGAGCGATAGGGCTTTGCTGCGCGCGGCGCTGCGGATGCCTCTGTTGGGCATGTCGGTCCTGGCCGGCATACATTGGGAAGCTTTCAAATTATGGCTCAAGGGTTTGAAACTGAGGCCGGCGCCGCCCGCGCCGCCCGCGCCGCAGGGCGCAGTGACAATCGCGCCGCAGGGCGCAGTTACGATCATGCCGCAGGGCGCAGTGACAATCACGCCGCAGGGCGCAGTGACAATCACGCCGCGGGGCGCAGTGACGATCGCATGATGACGACGATGCATGAACATCCCGCGGGCGGACGCGGCGTTTGGGCCGGGCTGTCGGGCTTTGCGCTCCGCCGCCTGATCAGTGCGCGGCTACGCTGCGGTTCGCTGGTCATTACAACGCCATCCGGCGTGCGGGTCGCCAATCTCGGGGCCGAGCCAGGTCCCGCGGCCGAATTGATGCTGCATCGCTGGCGGGCGTTGCGACGGCTCGTGTTCGGTGGCGATCTCGGTTTTTCCGAGGCCTATCTGGACGGCGATTGGGACAGCCCCGACATCGCCGCGTTCATCGAATTGGCGGCGCTGAATTTTGACGTCGCGGAAGCCTGTTCGGAGGGCACCGCGCTGTCGCGTTTCTATCGGCGTCTGCGGCACGCCATGCGTGGCAATTCGCGGCGCGGCGCGCGCCGGAATATCGAGGCGCATTACGATCTCGGCAACGACTTTTATGCCGCCTGGCTCGATGCCGGCATGAGTTATTCGTCGGCCTTGTACACGGCGCCGGACATGTCGTTGGAGCAGGCGCAAAGCGCCAAGCAGGCGCGGATCGTGGCTTTGCTGGACACGCATCGCGGGCAGCGCGTGCTGGAAATCGGCTGCGGGTGGGGCGGCCTGGCCGGTCTGCTGGCGGAGGCGGCGCGCGTGCAGGTGACCGGTGTCACGCTATCGCCGGCCCAGCTCGAGGCGGCACAGGCGCGCGTGGAAGGTTTGCCCGCGAATATCAAGTTGCAGGATTACCGCGATGTGACGGGCACCTTCGACCGCATCGTGTCGATCGAAATGTTCGAGGCGGTGGGCGCCGCGCATTGGCCGGATTTCTTCAGCAAGCTGCAAGCGTGCCTGGCGCCCGGCGGCCGTGCGGTGTTGCAGGTCATCACGATTGCGGAAGATCGGTTCGCAACCTATCTGCGCCGCCCCGATTTCATCCAGCGCCACGTCTTTCCCGGCGGCATGCTGCCGACGGTGGACATCATGCGCCGTGAAATCGAGGCCGCGGGCCTGTCGCTGGAGGGTTTGGAAAGGTTCGGCGAAAGCTACGCCAAAACGCTGGCGGAATGGCATCGCCGTTTCGAGTCCGCCTGGGATGTCATACGCGCGCAAGGCTTCGATGAGCGGTTTCGCCGCAAATGGCGGTTTTATTTGCAGTATTGCGAAGGGGGTTTCAGGGCCGGGGCGATTGATGTGGGGTTATATACGATTGTGAAGCAGGCTTAAGGAAAAGGAAGCAGTTGTTTTCTGAAGAAACGAACCAAAAGACTTTTTTCTTTGCGCCGGCACAAAGGTTGCAGCCATATTCCATAAGTCCGGCGTTGCACAAAGAGTAAAAGTTTTTTGGTTCTTTTTTTCAAAAAAGAACGACTTCGTTCCTTTCTACGGCCGCATCGTCCGCGCAAGCTGCTTCGAAAACGGCTTGCGCGGGGCGCGGCGTTGCCCCGGCGCCGTCGCCTCCGCGGTCTCCGCCGGCGCCTCGGCCTCGTCGTTCTCGCTTGCCGCCTTCGGGAATTTTCCGAACACGCTGTCGAGCGTGGGTTCGGGCTTGCGCTCGGGCGTGGGCGGCGGCGCTGCGGGTTCGGGGGCCGACACGATTTGCCAGGGGCGGGCAGGCATTTGTTCGAGTGGCTCCTGTTGTTCAACAATTTCCTCGGCCGCGGGCGCGCGGCGGCCAAGCCCGAGCTGCTTGGCGAGCTTCGAGCGGCGCGCCGCATAGCTTGGCGCCACCATGGGATAATCCGC
>Ga0116229_10002001_pt1 | contig 32618 bp, 23 predicted proteins | sample S1TSphgellanicum_3_FD_87313 | JGI IMG/M metagenome (GOLD analysis project Ga0116229, IMG submission 87313) | Host-associated microbial communities from peat moss isolated from Minnesota, USA - S1T2_Fc - Sphagnum magellanicum MG | ecosystem: Host-associated > Plants > Peat moss > Unclassified...
CCTGCATGAGCGAGATCCACCGGATCGCCGCCTTTCGACTGGCGGACATCCTCGGCGAAGCCGCCTAAGATCGCGCTCGAAAAGCCGGGGCACGTCCTGCCCGTCTCGATCCTTGCCTTCGGCATGCCCCAAAGCGAGGGGTCCACGTTCGAGACTATTTGACCCCGGTCGGCGCCGTCGTGAAGGGCGGCGTCTCCTGGACGTGGCGCGTGTAGACCACATGGCCGTCCTCGACCACGATACGACCATTGACGATGACGAGATCGAGCTTGGCCAGATCCTCAACGTGCGCGTCGGGTCTGCCATCGACGATGATAAGATCGGCGAGCTTGCCGGGCTCGACCGTGCCGAGGCGGTCCCCCATGCCGAGGATCTCTGCATTGACCCTGGTCGCCTCGATCAGGGCCTCTGAGGCCGTGTGGCCAAGCTTCTCGTAGTTGCGCAATTCCTGGATGTAGGCGTCAGGCAGATAGCGGAACCAGTTCACCACCAGATCGGTGCCTATCCCGATTTTCACACCGGCCGCGTCAAGGCGCTTGGCGGTTGAGAAATTGTTGGCGTCCGTCTCGCTAAAGCGCCGCGAGGTCGAGAAATTATAGCCGCCCGCGGCGTTGATATATTGATAGGGGACGAGGGTGATGTCTGAGCAGGTCCCGTTCCTGGCCATCAGCCTGATCGTCTCATCGGTGCGCGGCAGAGGGTGTTCGATGCAGTCCGCCCCCGCCTCGACCGCCATCTGGATGTAGGCGGTTTCAGCGTCGACCATGACCCTGAGCCCCAGGGCATGGGCCTCATCCACCGCGGCCTTCACCTCGTCGGGCGTATAATGGCTCGCCAGCTTGATCCAGTCTGCGCCGCGTTTGAACTGGATGCGGACGGCCTGGCGGAAACCGTCAGCGCCGTTAGCCTCGTAGATCGATGCATCGGGGTTTGACGGGGCGGTGGATTCTCCTCCCTCCGCCCCGTGTCCACCGATCCCTGTGATGAGCTGCCCGACAGGAAAGATACGGGGGCCGGGGATCTTACCGGCCATGACCCATTGCTTGAGCTCGAACGGCGTATCGCCCTCCGAGGCCGCGTCGCGCACAGAGGTGATTCCGCTTTCGACGAAATAGCGTAGACGCTCCTGCCCGCGAAGGGCTGCAGACGACATGGTGTCGCGCGGGCTCGACGTCGTCGCATCGCCCCCGTCTTGGTAGGTCAAGTGGGTGTGCAGATCGATAAGGCCCGGCATGACGGTCTTACCGGCCGCGTCGATGACCGTGGCGTCAGCCGGCGCGCCGATCGAAGCGGCGTCGGGCCCGATCCTGGCGATGACGCCGTCGACAATCAGGATGGCCGCGGATTTGGTGACAACCCCGGCGCCGTCAAACAGGCGCGCGTTGATGATCGCGATGGCGCCCTTTGGTCGGCCAAAGCCTTTAGGCACAGTGACCTTGCGCAGGTCGTCGCTAACCTGAGCGTCGGCGTCATGCCACCGGGTGCGATCGACCGGCTTTTCAGCGGCCAGGACCGCCGAAGCGCCGGCGGCTGCGAAGCTCGCGAGGACGGCGATGGCCGAGAGTCCGATCCTGCGCATCATTTCTCGTCTTTCATGGCTGCGGGCATAGCGGAGGCGAAATCGTAGTCCTTGGGCGGGGTTGCGCCCTCAAGGTTGCGGATAAAATAGTCGAAGGTCCGGCGCAGGGCGTAGGAGTAGGGCCTCATCGTGCCGTGACCAGCGTTCGGAACAATCAGAAGGTCGAAATCCTTGTTGGCCTTGATCAGGGCGTCCACGACTTGCAAGGTCAGATAGGGAGAGACATTGATGTCCATGTCTCCATGCATGAGGAGCAGTTTGCCCTTCAGATTCTTGGCGATGAGCCCATTGGCGGCGTCGGTATAGTTGGTCCCGCGTTCGGGTCCGTTGTAGGTCTCGCCCCAAGTCTGCAGGTAGGCGCGCTGATCGTGATTGCCCGCGTCGGCGACACCGACCTTGAAGACGTCCGGATAGGTGAACATCGCGTGCGCGGTCGCGTAGCCGCCGCCCGAGATTCCATAGATTCCGACCCGATCGGCGTCGATGTAGGAATAGCGCTCGGCCAGCTGTTTGATCACGGCAATGTGGTCGTCGATATGTCCCGCCTGAGCGAGGCCGCCGTAAGACTCGTCGTGGAAGGCCTTGGAGCGTCCGTAAGAGCCGCGCCCGTCGACGTCGAAGACAATAAAGCCAAGCTCTGCGAAGGCCTGAGCGTGAAAGGGGTCGAAGAGGTTCGATTCAAATCCCACCTTGACCCTGTTCGACTGCGGTCCAGGATAAGGAGAGTCAATGATCGCGTAATGCTTGGAAGGATCGAAGTCGCCCGGCCGGAAAATCGTGCCGTAGAGCCGCGTCTTGCCGTCGGCGGCGAGGGCGGTGAACCGTTCGGGCGGCGTATAGCCCAGCGCCTTGAGACGACTGATGTCGGCGTGTTCGATCTCTGCGATCGGGCGACCGTCAACGGCCTTCCGAAGCACCGTTCGCGACGGGGTGTCGGTACGAGATAGGGTCTCGACAAAGTAGCGACCGGAGGGGGAGAACCCCAGAATATTCTCTGGCGAACCGTCCGGCGAGGACGGCTTTTCCGGTCGGATCGACTCCTGGGCGGACCTGACCCCATGATCCGCATCCTCTGGCGTGAGGCGCTTGAGCGATGCGTCTTTCAGGCCAACCCGGTAGACGATGCGATAATAAGGATCAACGCCGGCTTCATGCTCGTTGCCGGCGACGTAGACGGCGCCGTGCGCTTCATCGAGCCTGAGAACGTTGCGTACGGTCCAGCCCGCCGATGTCAGCCGCCGCTTCAAGGCTCCGGTCTTGCCGTCGTAGAGATAAAGACTGCCCCAGCCGTCCCTTTCGGAAAACCAAATCACGTCTCCGCTGGCCAGAACATAGACCATGGGCGCTGCGCCGATGCTGGCGGATTCCACGAAGGTCTTGCCGGTCTCAGAAATGACCTGACGCGCCGCGCCGGTCTCAGCGTCGATGTCGTAAAGCGTCATCGACTTCCTGTAGCGGGCCCGCGCGATCATGAAGACACGCCGACCGTCGGCGGACCACCAGGCGTCTTTCGCCATGACCGGCGTCAAATAATCCGTCGAGAGCGGGGCCAGCGCCAGCTTCGTGGCGGACCGCGACATGAGGTCGAATACCCAAGGCTCCGCAAGGGGGACGTCAGGGTCGTTGGGCATGGCCATGCGCCACACGGTGGCGACCGGCCGCTGGGTTCCGTCGAGCGGCGTAGACTGCACGATCGGCATTTCGCGCACTCGGCGTTCGTCCAGTTTGTGAGTGAGGATGCGCCTTGAATCCGGCGACCACAGGACAACCGTCGGGGACTCAAATCCAATATGTCGCCCGTCCGCGTCTTTTACCGCGTGGTCTTTGCCGTCGGCGGAGTCAGAGCCGATCTCGAGCTCCGTCGAGCGCGCGTATCCGTAGTGCGGGGCGCCGTCCTTGGTCAGGGCGATACGTGTCTTTCCGTCGGCCGAGCGGACCCAGAGATTGTAGTCCTCTATGTAGGCGACCCACTTTCCGTCCGGCGAGGGGACGTCCTTAGGGTCGGATTTCGCTGTCGGAACACCAGAGCAGTCCGGCCTGCGGATCGAGCAGGTCCAGGTCTTGTCAGCCGCGTCAAAGCGGATGGCGCTCTCTTGCTCATCATAATCCTTGAACGGCAGCTTGTCGGCGTCGACTGGCTTGCCGAGGGCCTTGCTCAGCCCGGACGCGACGATCGCCTGGTCGAAGGCAGGCGCGCGTTTTCCCGTCGCCGGATCGATCTGCACGAAGGCGCCGCGCCCATCGCCGAGCGCCTTTAGGTAGGTCAACCGTTCATCGTCGCCGCCGCCGCGCCAACGCGCCGCCACGTCTGCGTTCAACACATAGGTGCCCAGATTGGGCGCCGTGAACTTGATGGCGCGCTCATAGACTTTCGCCTCGACAAGAGGGTTGGCCGCCGCGAACCCCGAGACCAGGAAGATCGCCGTTATCGCCAGAATGATCCGCATTCAGTCGCCCGACCCCAAGACCCCTAAGGACACCTGCAAAACCAGATCTGCGCCAAACGCGGCCGCGTCGCTCTTGTGCGTCAGGTCATCCGCCAAGGATAAAATACCTCTGAAAAGCCGTAGGGTCGTGCGTACTCGAGGGGACTTCAGGGCCGCTACAACAGCTAAGCTGAAACTCTAATTTCCAGCAGAGGCGCCTGTTTCGAGGGCGCCCGCCTCATGCCGCTCTAGCGACCCCTCACGCGTGAGGCGTCTTTGCGAGATGTCGATGTCCTGGCCTAGCCACGCCGCCAAACCGAAGAGATGAGCCCCTTAAGGCGCGCGCGCACTTTGTGCCCACGCGTCGAGGCGTCGGTCCGTCAGGGTCTTGCTCTCGCTCTCCTGGAAAGGCGCCTTGCTCGGACGAGGGCGTGATCCAAGCGCGCGGCGAGATTAAGGTCTAGCGCTCTGCCCTCGGCATGCGCCTAAGTTGAGTGTCCCCTTAGAGGCGTGACGTCCGGGGGCGCATGCCGTCTGATGGGATTGCCGCTCATCATCGGCGACGCCGCCCGGCCTTAGCAGCGGCGTCCCCGCCTATCGGTCAAAAGCCCATGTGGTCGCTCCGGCGACATCCGCGCCATCGCCGGCGCACATTTTCAATCCACACGCGGGAGGACGCCCGTTGGCGCGCCTGCTTCCAAAAGGCTCTGGCCTTCAGAGCGCATTGGGGGAGGCAGGTTTCGTGTCGGCGAGGGTGGAGTTTGTGCGGCGCTCGGCGCGGATATCAGACGTCCCGCGCGTCCGAGGTCGCTGAGCGTCAACAGGCGCTCGGGGGAGAGCGGCGGTTTTGACCGGTTGGCGCGCCGCCCAGAACTTAAGAGCGACGCGTGCGCATCCAAGCCCGCTGCGCCCCTATGCCACGCGCGATAAAGGCGATGTCCAACGTGAGCAGGATCACCTGCGTCAAGCGCGGCGTTGATCCTCTGGGGCGACCCGCATCACCCACGTCGGCGGCCAGAACAGGCTGTGGCGGGTGGAAGACGTCATCCGGTCCATCCGAGACGGGCTCAACCTCTTCTATAGTCTTACGCCGGCTGGGGCAGCCAGCGTGCGGGTCGGACGCGGCGATGACGGCCTTCCGGTTCTAAGGGCCGTTCTCGACGAGCGGTTGACCGATCATGTGGAAGAGTCGCCTGATTGCGACGGCCGCTCGACGATGTGAGCCGTCTCAGGTCGAAAGACCGTGCTTTGGGGCCTCTATCTCGAGCCCGGACGCGGAGCGCGCCGGATGCGCCGGATAGCGGATCCCTCGGTGGTTTCGCGGATAAAGGGTCGTTTCGCGGAGGTCCAACGCCATCGCGCACTCCAATTTGACCGAAGGGGAGAGGCAGGACCGCCCCTTTTTCCTCCTAGGAGCTCACTGGCGGATCATCGGGAAGGGGCTCGCCCCGGCTGCACCCTATCGCGGAGATCTGCGGACATCCCCCATCACCGGCTTTCGCCTGGCCGACCTGATGGTGAAGCCCAAGCCTCTAAGCGACCTTCGCGTCAGACGCTCTGAAGCCCCCAGCGCCGTGACGCTCACCCTACGCTTGACCATGACACACCCTCTATGTCATACACTGTGTGATACACACTATGTGGCGTGGAGCATATAACCTTGGGCGTGGACGCCGTCCTTTACGAGAGCCTGCGAATGGAGCTGCGTCGCGGCTCTTTGACGTTGGGGGTGCTCGTCCGGCTGAGGCGCGAGCGTTACGGCTATACCCTACGCCAGGCGATGGCCGCCGATGGGCTGGAGATGGAGGAATCCACGCTCTACCCGCTTCTTAGGCGGCTGGAGAGCCAGGGGCTCCTCGTGAGCGAATGGCGTGAGGAGGAGAAGCGCAAGAAGCGCTTCTACCGTCTGTCGACAGAAGGCGAGGTCATGCTGGTCCGCCTCCTGGAGGAGTGGCGGCGCATCAGCGCCTCCCTCGAAAAGATCATCGAACTCGAAGGCTGAGGCGGGACCATGAACCTCGTGGAAGAGTATCTGCGCGCCGTTGCGGTGCTTCTGCCCAAGGACAAGCGCGACGACATCATCGAGGAGCTGCGCGAGCTGATCCTTTCGAGGATCGAGAGCCTCCAGTCCGATCTTGGCCGCTCGCTTACCGACGCTGAGATCGAAGACCTCCTACGCGCGTTAGGCCATCCCCTGGTGGTGGCGTCACGCTATAGGGACGGACCCCAGCATATCGTCGGGCCTACGCTCTATCCGTTCTGGATATTTGCCGTGAAGGTGGCGGTCACCATCCAGCTCGCGATCGCGGTGATCATCTTTCTGGTGCGCGCGCTCACGGGCGACTTCGAGCGCGCCTTCGGTCAGGCGATCGCCTCTGGGTTCACCGGCGCCCTGATCTTGATCGGTGTCGCTACGGTCATGGCCTGGTTAATCGAGCGCGAGGTCATCCGCATAGACTACTTCGACAACTGGCGGGTGAAGGACCTCGCGTTCTTGAGCTTCGCTTCGTTGGACGCGGACGCCTGGCGCGACTGGCTGCAAACCCATAGCGGCAGCACAGAGCCGAAGCGGCAAAAAGAGGCGTCAAGCCCAGCGCCAAAGGTTGAAGGCCCCTTTTCGAGCAAGCGTTTGCGGCGCCGTTATGGATGGCCCTATGGCTATCGTTACACCTATTACGCCTATTCACCCGTCGGGCGCGGCCTGGCCGGGATTGCGGCGGCGGTCGTGCTGCTGCTCTGGTGGCTTGGCTTCATCCACTTTGGCATCGCCGGCAGCATGGCCGACTTTCATTCGATCGGCATCGAGCCCGGCGCCCTCGCGACAGCCGACTGGATAGCGGTCAAGCGCGGACTTTATTTGCCGGTCCTGGCCTTTGTGGGCCTGACCTTGACCCAGGGTGTGGTGCGCGTCGCCCATCCGGGCGCCCGGCGCGTGCATGGCCAAATCGATATCGCGGCCGCAATCCTGGTGCTCTTTACGGTTGGCTGGGTGTGGACGCTCTCCCCGATCGCCTCGGCAGTCCGGGTGGAGACGCTCGCCGCCTTCGCCCAAAGACTGCGCGACCTATTCCACAACGGCCCGCCCTTCCCCCTGGCCCCTGGCCTGACTCTGGTTCTGGTCGTTATCGGCTTTGGAGCCGTGATGCAGGCGATCCAGGGCGTGTTCGAACTCATCTCGCCAAGCCCCGCACCCTGGCCGCCCTACGCGCGGGGCGTCGGCGGCCAATAAACCCGCGCGAAAACCATGCGGTCCGAAAGCCGCCTTGGCCTTGGCGCCCGCCGCAACCCGGGCCGCCCGCGCCCTGTATCAGGCGCGCAGATCAAAGACCGCAAAATCCCTTGCCTGTCGTACTTTACGACAAAAGGGGGTGGGCCTCGCCCTCCCCCTTTTCTTTTGGGAGCCTGGCGGCGCATCATGGCGTCGACCTCGATGCGGGCTTTATCATTCCTTCCTCTGTTGATCGGCGGCGCCCTGTTTGCGCTGGGGGGCGCGTCTTTATCCGCGCCCCTGCCGCTCCTCCCCTATCCAGTCTCGGTTAAGCTCAACCCGGGCGCCCTTATCCTTCCCGGTGAGACCGGCGTGCACGTCCCAAGGCACGATCCGGCCGCAAAGGCCGACGCCCGATGGCTCGCGGCCGAGACCGCACAGATCGGGGGTCCGGCCCTCCGCCCCGGCGCGCCGCGCGCTCTGATCGCCTTCATACGCAGCAAGACCCCGACCTTCGGTGAAGACGGCTATCGGCTCGACATCACCGCGCAGGGCGCTGCGATCCAAGCTGATAGCGACGCGGGTCTGTTCCACGGCGCAGCGACCCTTTTGCAGCTGCTGACACCCGAGCCCGGTGCGAAAGGAGCGCTACGTCTGCCCCTGGTCCAAATCGAGGACAAACCCCGATTCGCTTGGCGCGGCCTGCTCCTCGACAGCGCCCGCCACATGCAGTCGGTCAGGTTCATCGAAGCCCTGATCGATCAGATGGCGCGCTATAAGCTCAATGTTCTGCACTGGCACCTTACTGACGATCAGGGCTGGCGCATCCCCATCGATGGGTATCCGAAGCTGACCACCGTCGGGGCATGGCGCGTCGAGGCCGGCCTGCCTCATCGCCTAGACATCGACCCGAAGACCGGCAAGCCGCGACTCTATGGGGGCTTTTATAGCAAGGCCGATATCCGCCGGATCGTCGCCTACGCCAAAGCGAGGGCGATCACGATCGTGCCGGAGATTGAGATGCCGGGCCACGCCTCGGCCGCCATCCTGGCCTATCCCGACCTCGGCCTGCGTCCGGTGGACCCCTCGACCAGCGGCGACTGGGGTGTTTTTCCCAATCTCTATGCGCCGAACGACCATAGCCTCCATTTCCTGGAACAGGTGCTGACCGAGGTCATGGCGCTATTCCCGAGCCCCTATATCCACATCGGCGGCGACGAGGCGGTCAAGGACTATTGGAAGGCCTCTCCGGAGGTCCAGGCCAGGATCAAGGCCCTCGGACTGAAGGACGAGGACGCGCTGCAGACCTGGTTCATCAACCGGATTGGCCACTTTCTGGCCGCGCACGGCCGGCGGCTAATCGGCTGGGATGAAATCCTGCAGGGCGGTCTGCCCGACGGCGCCGCTGTCATGTCCTGGCATGGGATCAGCGGCGCCGTTGAGGCGGCGAAACTGGGACACGATGCGGTTTTGACACCCGGCATGCCGTTTTATTTCGACAACGCCCTCTCGCCCGCGGTCGGCGAACCGCCAAGCCGAGGGCTCCTGATCACCCTGGCCGCGGTCTACGCCTACGACCCCGCGCCAAAAGGTCTCGACGCCGCCGCGCTTGGTCATATCCTCGGCGTCCAGGCCAATCTCTGGACCGAACACATTAGGGTCGACGACCGTGTCGAACACCTGGCCTTTCCGCGCGCGGCCGCCCTTGCCGAACTCGCCTGGACGCCGCAGGCCGAGCGCCATTGGCCAGATTTCCTAAAAAGGCTGGAGCCCGCCATAAGCCGGGATAAGGCCATGGGCCTGGCGCCAGCCGAGACCGCCGTCGACCCGGCCCCGACGCCGGTCACGGACGTCCATGTCCGCGACAATCACCAGCTTTCCCTCTGCACCGCCGCCGGCGTCTTGAACCTCGAAGCGCCCGGACCTGTGACGACCCGGCGGCGCGCGACCCACCTCGTCGACGTCATGAACCCCTGCTGGCTCTGGAAGGACGCAGAGCTTGACGGCGTCACCGGGATCTCCCTCACCGCAAGTCGCATGCCGTTCAACTTCCAGATCGGGGCTGAGGCGTCCCGGATTCCGTTAAGCCCGGCCCTAACCCCGAACGGCGAATTCGAAGTCCGGCTTGGCGGCTGCGCGGGCCCTGTGATCGCCGGCGGCCCGATGCCCCCTGTCGGCGCGGATCCAGAGGCGCGGGCCAAGGCCGCGTTGACGCCGACGAGCGGACGCCATGACCTCTGTTTTCTCTTCACAAGACCGAGGCTCGACCCCTGGTGGGCGCTCGGCGTCGTCAGCCTGACCACCGGCCCTCGCCCGTGAAGCTCCTTTCGCCCCTTGCGGGCTGGGCAGCCCCCCTCGACGAAGCCCCCGACGAAGTCTTCGCCGGCCGGATGCTGGGCGATGGCGTGGCCATTGATCCGATCGGGGACGTTCTCTACGCCCCCTGCGATGGGGAGGTGATCGCCCTTGCCCCCTCGCAGCACGCCATCACGCTCCGCGCCGCCTCGGGCGCTGAGATCCTGATCCACATCGGCATCGACACCGTGGCCCTCGGGGGAGAGGGGTTCACCCCCTGCGTCGCCCCAGGCTCTAAGGTTAAGACTGGCGACCGGCTGATGGCGTTTGACCTTGATCTTTTGGCGCGGCGCGCCAAGAGCCTGCTCACCCCGATCCTGATCCTGAATTCCCGCGCCTTCGCCATCGGCTGGCGCGCCACCGGATGCGAGGTTTTGGTCGGCGAGCCCTTGTTCGAGATCATCCCCGTTGAAAAGGCGCGCCCGGCCCAGGCCGTAGAAGAGGCGGCCGAGGCCCGGCTCGAGGTGGTTCTGGGCTTGGCGCAGGGTCTGCACGCGCGTCCGGCCGCGCGCCTCGCCGCCCTCGTCAAACCTTTCGCCTCGAGGGTTCTGGTGGCCGCCGGAGACCGGACGGCGGAGGCTGAAAGCCCGTTTGAGCTCATGGCCTTAGGCGCGGGCGCCGGTGAGACCCTGACCCTGATCGGCCGGGGCGCGGATGCGGAGGCTGCCCTCAGAGCCGTCGCCGCCTTTCTCAGCGATCATGGCGGCCGCCGCGAAGCGCCAAGCCGGATCGCCCTTCGGGCGGTAAAATCCTGGAGCCCGCCGGATCAAAGCCAAAAGAAATCTCTGATCCGAGGCGTCTGCGCGGCGCCTGGCCTCGCGATCGGCCCAGCCGCCTTGCTTCGGCTGCCCGAGCTCAGCATTCAGCGGGACGGAAACGGGGCGTCGACCGAGCGGTCCGCCCTGGCTGCGGCCCTGGCTGAGGTCCGCGCACGGCTTCTGGCCGGCGCGGGCGGCGTCGCTGGAGAGATTATGGCGGCCCACCTCGCCCTCCTCAACGACCCGGCCCTTGTAGAGGCTGCGGAGGCAGAAATCGCCGCCGGCCGGAGCGCCGCTTTCGCCTGGGGCAAGGCGCTCGATGCGAAGGCCGAGGTGATCAAGGGTCTTGGCGATCTGAGGCTCCAGGCGCGCGCGGATGATCTGATCGACCTGAAGCGGCGGGTTCAGAGCACGCTCACAGGCGCCGAAGAGACCCGCTCCGAGATCCCCGATGGCGCCCTACTGATCGCCAAGGACCTCCTCCCCTCGGATCTGTTGGCCCTTAGCGGCCGGATCTGCGGCCTCTGCACATCGGGGGGCGGACCGACCTCTCATGTCGCCATCATCGCCGCGGCCCTGGGTTTGCCGGCCCTTGTCGCCGCTGGCCCGCGCGTCTTGGACCTCGGCGAGGGCCAGACGGTCATTCTCGACGCCGGCGAGGGTTGGCTCGACCCGGAGCCCCTGCCGGAAACCCTGGAGCGTGCGCGCCGCGAGACGGCGTCGAGGGCTTTGCACCACGCCGCCGCCCTCGCCGCCGCGAGAGAGATCTGTCGCCTGGCGGATGGAGCCCGGATCGAGGTGTTCGCCAATCTGGACGCCATTGCGGGCGCCAAGACTGCGCTCGCCGCCGGCGCAGAAGGGTGCGGGCTCCTGCGCACGGAGTTCCTGTTCATGGAGCGGGGCTCCGCGCCGGACGAGGAAGAACAGGCGATGGCCTACCAGGCCATCGCCGACGCGCTGGACGGTCGGCCCCTGATTATTCGCACCCTCGACATCGGCGGCGACAAGCCCGTGGCCTACCTGCCGGCGCTCAAAGCGGAAAACCCGGCGCTCGGCGTTCGCGGCATCCGTCTCGGCCTGGCCTGCCCGGAGCTTTTGGAGACCCAGCTTCGCGCCATCCTGAGGGTGCGCCCCCTCGGCGCCTGCCGGGTCATGGCGCCGATGATCGCCTCCCTGGAAGAGCTCAGGGCCGTTCGACGCGCCCTCGATAAGGCGCGCAGGGACCTTGGCGTCACCCAGCCTTTGGAGCTTGGGGTGATGATTGAAACGCCCGCCGCCGCCCTTATCGCGGCAGAGCTGGCGCAAGAGGCGGACTTTTTCTCCATCGGAACCAACGACCTCGCCCAATACACCCTGGCGATGGACCGAACCAACCCGGCCTTAGCCGCCGCCCTTGACGCCCTGCATCCGGCCGTTCTCCGTCTGATCGGCCTGGCCTGCCAAGGGGCGAAGGCGTCCGGACGATGGGTCGGCGCCTGCGGAGGGCTCGCCTCAGACGTCCTGGCCGCCCCTCTTCTGATCGGGCTCGGCGTCACTGAACTCTCGGCTGCGCCGGCGGCGATCCCGGCGCTCAAAGCGGCGCTCCGGCCTTTGACCCTCAGCGCCTGCCGCGCCCTCGCAGAGGCGGCGCTGGCCGAGCCTACCGCAGAGGCGGTCCGTAACCGCCTCTTGGACCCTCTGCAATGAAATCCCCCCTCGCCATGCTCCAGCCCCTTGGCCGGGCGCTGATGCTGCCGATCGCGGTCCTGCCGATCGCGGCGCTGCTGCTTCGGCTCGGCCAGAACGACATCCTGGAGTCCAGCCTGGTTGCGCCTCTCGCGCATGCTCTGCCCTGGCTTGGCCCCTTCATCGGCGGCGCGGGCGCCGCCATCTTCTCCAACCTTGGGCTTCTGTTCGCCATCGGCGTCGCTGTCGGTTTCGCCAGAGATAGCAACGGCGCCGCGGGCCTGGCCGGCGTTGTCTGCTTCCTGGTCGCAACCGCAGGCGCGAAATCCCTGATCCTCGCGCCCCCCGAGGCGCTGAAGGGCTTGGCCTCCGGCGCCCAGGATCTTGCGATCGCCGCCTTCAAGGACAAGGCGCTCGCCAAGCTCAGCGTGCCGCTCGGCATTCTCTCAGGCGTGCTCGCAGGAGATTTTTACAATCGGTTCGGAGCCCTTAAGCTCCCTGAGTACCTGGCCTTCTTTGGTGGGCGCAGGTTCGTGCCGATTGTGTCTGGCCTCGGCGGCCTTGGCCTTGGCCTCGTGTTTGGCGCGGGGTGGGGCGCCTTGTCGAACGGAATGGACGGTCTCAGTCAGCTGATCGCCGCGTCCGGTCCTATCGGCCTTTTTATCTATGGCGTCTTAAACCGCGTGCTGATCGTCACGGGGCTGCACCACATCTTGAACAATGTGGTCTACTTTCTTTACGGCGACTATCACGGCGTGACCGGCGATCTGAACCGTTTCTTTGCTGGCGATCCCAAAGCCGGTGCCTTCATGTCCGGCTATTTCCCGGTGATGATGTTCGGTCTGCCGGCGGCCTGTCTCGCCATGTACCACACCGCCAAACCCGAGCGCCGCCAGGCGGTCGGCGGCATGCTGCTGTCGATGGCGGCGACCGCCTTCCTGACCGGGGTGACCGAGCCGATCGAGTTCAGCTTCATGTTCCTGGCTCCTGTCCTCTTCGCCCTTCATGCGGTGCTGACGGGCCTATCGATGGTGTTGATGGACGCCCTGCGCATCCGGCTGGGTTATGGATTCTCCGCCGGCCTCCTCGACTATGGGCTGAACTTTGGCCGCGCCACGCGCCCCCTCTGGCTCATACCGATCGGCCTCGCCTATGGCGGGATCTACTACGGCTTATTCCGGTTCTTCATCCTGCGGTTCGACCTCAAGACCCCGGGTCGGGAAGACAATCCCATAGGCATGGAGATCGCCTCAGAGGCGTCCCAAGGCGGCGCCGGCGAAAGCTTCGTCCGCGCCCTTGGCGGTCCGGCCAATCTGATCGAGGTCAGCGCCTGCACGACGCGGCTTCGTCTGGTGATGGCGGACAACGCAAGGATCGACGAGCCGATGCTCCGCCGGCTGGGCGCCAAGGGGCTTATCCGGCCGTCAACGGGCGCGCTTCAAGTGGTGCTGGGTCCGACCGCGGACCAGACCTCAGGCGAGATCCTGGCCTATCTCGCTGCGGCGCCAAAGGCCGCGACGCCTGTCGCGTCCAGCCCCAGGGGCCCGGGGCCCAAGGCCTCAGCCCCGGCTGTTACGCGAGATATCTCAGGTCTCCTCGCCGCCCTCGGCGGAAGCGGAAATCTGCTCAGCGTCGCTAGCGCGTCATCCCGCCTCCGCCTCGAAGTCAAGGACGAGCGCGCCGTTGACATCCCTGCCCTCAAAGCCTGGGGCGCGCGCGCCCTCGGAATGACCGCGCCCGGCGCCCTGCATGTGGTTCTGGGGCCTGACGCCGAAGCCGTTGCATTGGCCCTCGCGCGTGTCCTCAGCACCCGCTAGATATAGGCGCTCGCCATCATCGGGGGTTGTGCTCCCAAACAGCGGCATTTTCTGCTCAGATTAGCTGACAATGGCGGCAGCACCCGAGAAGCCCAGACGTTTGCTCAAATGTCTGAGAACGGCGCGGGCGCCAATAACGGCGACCGACCCGAAGCGGAAACTTGAGTGAAGCTGAGTTTTTGCTACCTATCTCCGAGTTTTTTAGTTTCGTCCGGGGACGACGCAATATGCTTAAGCAGGTCGTCGGCCTTGCTCGCTTGCTTGGCGTTTGCCTGCTGCTCGCGATTTGTCCCGCCGCCCACGCCGCCACTGATCGCCCCGGTCCGCCAATGAAGGCCGGAGAGTGCCGTTGGGTACACGGTCGCTTCGTTGTCGCTAATGGCAGTAGTGTAGAGCGCATCTGGATAGTCGGGACAAAGAGGATTGTAGCTATGCCCGATGATCACCCTCGTGCTCCGAAGACCATCGAAGATTATGAAAATGTCGGCCCTCCTATAAGCAAAGATGCTTTATTCGCCGACTTTTACGTTTGCGCGCTTGAAAATAGCAAAAGGGGCAGGATGCAGCACGTGCGAGTGAAGGCCGTGCGACACGCGATTTATCGCGGCCGGCCCTTTTCCTGACTTTCGGATCTTTCACAAACGCGGCTTCGGTCAAGGCGGACCTTGCCCAGGCTCGGTCCTAAGTCCACCCTCCACTGCCTTTGCCAACGTCCGCTCATGACGCGCCGATCTACCGTTCTGCCCAAGGGCGCCTCGGGACGCCCCTTTGGCGAGCCTCGCAGGGGCGTCTTCCCGCCACCGTCATCTGGTGTCAATTATCCAAAGACCGAGAGGGGCGACTCATGCGGGTTAAGTCAGCGGCAATCCTCGGCGGTATCCTGGTGGCGCACCTTAGCGGCGCCGCTCATTCCGAGCCTGTCCAGCCTCACTGCCACAGCTACGTATTCACAGCCCCAGGGGTGGTCATCGGGCTTCACGGAACGGGTGATGATCCCCAGCGGGTCCCCTTCACATCCCAAGCTCTTGAGAAGACGCTCCCCCAACTGGGCATTGAGGGCTATCACGTTCCGGCGTCCAGCCGCAGCTTCGCAGCAGTGTTGGTCACAGCGCTGATCAGGTCATGCACACCAGGGGCTCCGTTCGCATTGGCACCTGGCCAACGGATCGACCTCATGGTCGCCGACATGGGTACCGCCGCATCGATCGACGGTGGGCTCCTGCTGCCAACGAAGCTCGTTGGGCCCGACGGGGTCGTCCATGTGGAGGGGGCGGGGATACTCGCTGACTGCCCGCCAGAGGTGCCGCCGCAAAGGACCTCGCTGGGGGCCGCTCTTAGGTGTGTCGTTGGGGGTGGCCGATTTGTTGGCGCTCCGTCGCTTGACCAGAGGAGCGACGCTTACGTGCCGTAACCACCCCGTGCCGAACTTCAGAAGGTCCGGTTTCTGGCATCTCAGAATCCAAGGTTTTTGGGAGCACCCCTTTGACCTCCTCGCGGCTGCACGCCGGCGCGTTACGTAACGCAGCTTGAGGCATCTTGGCTGCCGCGTTACGTAACGAACATGGTGCTGTCCAATGCCGAACGCCAAGCCCGCTATCGCGAACGCCTCAAGCAACTTGCGGCTAGGGGGGTAATGACCCCGATCCAGGCCGAAATGCTCGCGGACACCCGGAAGCGGCTGCGCGAATGGCGACGGTCGTTGGCCGCCTTCGCGGAGGGGCGGATGTGGCTGAAAACAAATAACGTCGACAGGACCGCAGAGCACATCGCGATGCTCAGAGGGATGATCACGACCAATGAGGGGTTGCTCGCTCAGTATGATCCCGACGGTGTCACGGCTGACGGCAATATCGAAATTGGGGACGTTTCCCCGCAAGAGTCTGCCGGTATCTTGCCGGGGCGCTGGGTGTCTTATGCCTTGGACGATCGCGACAATGCGGTGAACTTGCGCCTCTACGACGTTGAGAGCGCCGCGCGCACAGACGCTCTGCAGCGAGGCCGAAGCGTTGGCGTCGTCGCCGACGACATGTGGTCAATCACGCCGGCGCCGAACCGGGTGGCCTATGCACTTGTGCAGGAGATGCCCAACGGCTGGTGGAAGGCCCTAATATCTGGCTGGTCAGACCTGCCGGAGCAGATTGAACTCGGCAGGGATCGCGTGATCAACGAAATCGGCAAAGTCGCACGGGAATATCTGAAGGAACGTACCGATCGAGGCATAGCAGTCGCCAAATCGTTTCCGAATTCGATCAATGGATGGGAATGCGTCGCCATTTCCCTCGATGGCGAACCATGACGGATGTATTTATCAGCTACACCCGTTCCGACGAAGCGTGGGCCGAATGGATCGCGTGGACTCTTGAGGAGGCGGGTTACAGCTCTATTCTCCAGAAGTGGGACTTCCGACCGGGTAGCAATTTCATTCTGGAAATACAGCGGGCCGCGACCCAGGCAAGCCGAACCGTCATCGTGCTGTCAGGGGACTATCTCAGGTCCATTTTTGCCGCGCCCGAGTGGGCTGCCGCCTTCGCAAAGGACCCGTCGGGCCTTGCCGGCAAGTTGGTTCCCGTGCGCGTAGCCGAGGTCGACCCCGACGGACTTCTTGGTCCCGTCATCTACATCGACCTCGTTGGTAAAAGCCCGGCAGATGCCACCGCGGCACTTCTGGCGGGATTCAAACTGGGTCGCGCTAAGCCGGCCTCACCGCCGCCATTCCCCGGTCTGGCCCATGAAGCGAAGCCCTTCCCTGGTTCCGCAGCTCGGACCACGCGGCACAACCAAGCAATGTACGAATTCGCCGGCAGGCTACCGACCTCGATAAGCGGCGCTTCCTTCGCGACGGTTTCGACGTGATCGCGGAGACCTTCAGGACATATCTCGGCGATTTGGAGCGCGACAACCCCGGCGTCGCGACCGACTTCGACCGGGACGGAAGCGCCACCTTCCGCGCCCAGGTCTATTTGGACGGCAAGTTCCAGGCGAACTGCAAGATCTGGCTGGGCGGCATGTTGGGAGACGATGGCATCTCCTACGCCGAAGGCTCCACGGCCGACATGGGCAATGCGACCAATGAGACAATCTCCCTGGCCGATGGCGATGAGCTCGCATTCCGGGCCCTGATGGATATGGGCTTGGGCAGGCGGCCGGCTGGGATCGACACTGGCCGGATGTCGGCCGGCGAAGCCGCCCACTATCTCTAGGCACGTTTCGTCTGGCGGTTTGCCCAAACTTGAGGGCGAGCCACCGACAAGAATATGTCGTTTAGCGCATCAAATTGTCGATTGATGCGGCCAGATACATCATTGCGAAAGCCCAAGAGGCCGTATATCGTCCGCTACATCGTTTAGGCCATATGATGCATCGGGCGACATCATGAGTTATCAGGCAGAAGCCTTCGCTCAAAGCCTCCGGCAGGCACGCCTCCAGAAGGGCTGGTCTCAGCGGGAGCTCAGCGGGAAGGCGGGAATTCCGCAAGCCCATATCTCCCGTATTGAAAGCGGATCCGTCGATGTGAAAGTCTCCACGCTGGTGGAGCTTGCGAGGCTGCTCGACCTCGAACTTGTCCTCGCGCCGCGCTCGTCCATACCCGCGGTCGAGGCGTTGATCCGTGAGGCTGAAGCGAGCCACGATCTGCGCTCCGCGCGCGGCCTGGCCAATTCGCTTCAGCCAACCCTCCGACGCCTGCGGCTGGAGCACCCAAAGAGCAGCACGACCGAGCGTCTAGCCACGCTGATTCTGGACGTGATCGCGATTGCCCCTCTGTTTCAAACGCCCGGCGCCTTAGGGCAGTTGGAAGACGCCGTCGCAGACATCCAAAGGGCCGGCGAAAATTCTGGCGACGATCTTAAGAGCCTCGATGCCGCCATCAATGGCTTGGCCAAGATCCGGAACGGACTTGTCCATGCCAGGGCGCCGGCTCAGACACCCGCCTACAGCCTCGATGAAGAGGACTAGGCTATGGCCGCAGACGTCCTCGATATCTTGCTGGGCGATCGCAAGGTCGGCGCGATAACAGGGCTGGGCGGCGACAGGTCCATCTTCACTTTTGATGACGCCTACGCGGACGACGCGGCGCGCCCGACCTTGAGTCTGTCCTTCAAGGACGCCATGGGCGACCTGATCCGCGATCAGCGCCGGACGCAGACGCGGCTGTCGCCCTTCTTCTCCAACCTTCTGCCGGAAGGGCCTCTGCGAGATTATCTGGCCGAAAGGGCAGGGGTAAACGTGGTCCGGGAGTTCTATCTCCTATGGGCGCTTGGGCGGGACTTGCCTGGCGCCATTATCGCCCGCGGGCCAGACGGCGAAGAGCCGACGCCAGGTCCCGAGGACGATGTTCCAGCAGAGCCAGGGGGTGTAGCCGAAGCTCCGCTGCGGTTTTCTCTCGCGGGCGTTCAGCTGAAATTCTCCGCGCTCGAAAAGGCGCGGGGTGGCTTGACCATTCCAGCCACTGGCGTTGGCGGTTCATGGGTCGTCAAGCTTCCATCGACCCGCTTTGCCGGGGTCTCCGAGAACGAGTTCTCGATGATGACCCTGGCCAAGACCGTGGGCATCGACGTTCCTGACATCCAACTTCTGGATCTTGATCAGATCGCGGGGCTACCGGACGGCATCGGTCGGCTGGAAGGCGCAGCCTATGCAACCCGCCGCTTTGATCGCACCGCCGAAGGCGACCGCGTCCACATGGAGGACTTCGCGCAGGTCTTCGGCGTCTATCCTGCCGACAAATATAAGCACGCCACATACAGATCGATCGCAAAGGTTCTGTGGCTGGAAACGGGTGAGGCGGGGATCACCGAGTTCGTTCGGCGGCTAGTTTTCAACGCCTTGATCGGCAACGCTGACATGCACCTGAAAAATTGGTCCCTGCTCTACGCCGACGGCGTCACGCCCTCCTTGTCGCCCGCCTACGACTTCGTCTCGACGCTGGCTTACATCCCCGACGATAAGGCCGCCCTTAAGTTCGCGCGCACCGCCCGCTGGGACGGGTTTACCGAAGACGAACTCGCCTACCTGGCGGCAAAGGCTGGCCTACCGGAACGGTTGGTGATCGCCACCGCGCGTGCAACCGTCGAGGCGTTCCGAGAGAGCTGGGCCAAAGAGCGCGAGCATCTCCCGCTTCACAGCGAAATCGCGGAGGTCATCGACCGCCAACTTCAGATCGTCCCTCTCGCGGGGGCTCGATAGGCAAAGCGCATGAGTCCGATCCAGTCTTGCTCCGTTGAAAATCCTTGGTTCGCGCCAGGCGCCGACGTCGCCGTCGTTGCTAGATATTTGTTCGCCGACAGATACCCGTAGAAACCACCATCCTCATCGACGATGGCAGGTGCATCGCTCGAATATTGATTCCAAGGGCTTGAGCCAGAGCGTCTGCATGGCCGTGTGGCGGCGCGCTTTCGGAACGCTGCGCGCACCCCTGGCCCGTCGACGGCCCCGGGCTTCGCCGCGCATAGAGGCATCCCAGACGCCGCCGAAGGGCTTAATCGCCTTGGGCGCGGGGCTCCAAAAACCGGCAGAGGCAAATGAGAGCGAGCGAAACCCGCGCCAGATCGGGTATTGAACGTTCAAACCAGCCTGGCGCCGAGTGAATGATCGTTAGCTCCGCTCTTAAAGCGGCCGTTGTTGCGGTCATCGCCGCCCTGGCGCTCACGGACGGGGCGAACGCCGCCCTGCCCGACCACGCCATCATCCCCGAGCGCTCGCCGAGCCCCGACCTTGTGCTCGACGGCAGGATCGGCCCGGCTGATCTCTCGACCTGTCGCGCCCTGCCGTTCCAAGTCCCCGCGGGCGTCGTGAGGCTCAGCGCCGAGCTCAGCTATACCGGACGTGATCAGTACACGGTTCTGGACATGGGGGTTTCGGATCAGGACGGCTCGCGCGGCTGGAGCGGGTCGAACAAGGCGAGCTTCACCCTCTCGCGTACGGACGCCACCCCCTCTTACCTTCCTGGCGCCATCCGTCCAGGCGTATGGACCATAAGCCTCTGCACCTCGGCGATCCGGCCAGGGCGATCCGACCAATATGTCGTCGGGCTGTGGTTTTGGCGGCGCGGGGACACGCCGGCGGTCTCTACGTTTTCTTCCGCCCCGCTGAAGACCGGCGCGCGCTGGTATCGCGGCGATCTGCACCTGCACACCGCGCACAGCGATGGGGCCTGCACCCCGGCGAGCGGCCAGGGCAAGGCGCCCTGCCCGCTCTACCGGACTGTCCAGGCGGCGGCGACGCGGGGCCTCGATTTCATCGCCATCTCCGACCACAACACCGGCGCGCAGTATAATGACATGCGAGAGCTGCAACCGGCCTTCGACACCCTGCTTCTGATTCCAGCCGTAGAGATCACCACCGTCCACGGCCACGCCAACATGTTCGGAACCACCGAGGGGGTGGATTGGCGGCTGTCCAAGACCCGGAGCGCCAATGACATTCTGAACGATGCGGCGAGCCTTCATGCTCTGATCTCTCTGAACCATCCCGCCTCTCCGACCGATGAAACCTGCCGTGGATGCGGATGGGACGCCCCTGGAACCGACTATTCCAAGGTTCAGGCGATCGAGGCCCTGAACGCCGGCGAGATCCTGATACCGCCCAAGCCCGGCGCCCCGCCCCTGCCGACGGGCGAGGATTTCTGGCGCCGGCTGCTTGATCGCGGCAATCGGCTGACCGGAGTCGGCGGTAGCGACAACCACGCCGTCGAACTCGGCAAACTCGGTGTCGGCCTGCCGACTACAGTGGTCTATGCGCCTGAGCTCTCAGAGCGGGCCGTTCTGAGCGCGATCCGCGCCGGCCATGTCTTCATCGACGCCCTAGGCTCGAAGGACCGGCTCCTCGAGCTGACCGGAGAGGTCGGCTCTGCACGGGCGATCATGGGCGACCGGCTGACCCTCGCCGCTGGAGCGATCGCTCACTTCAACGTCCACATGGCCCACGTGAGCGGGAACCGGCTTCTGATTGAACAGGACGGCAAGCCGCTGGCCCTGGCCGACCCCGTGATCGCGGGCGAAGACGCTGCGCGAAGCTTTACGGTGTCAGGCGACGGCCGGGCCCACTGGGTGCGCGCCGACGTGGTGTCGGACAAGGGCCCGATCCTGATCGGCAATCCGATCTATCTGACCCCGCCGGCCTCCCGTTGACCCCTTAGCCGCTCTTGCCGCAGGCCAGTCCGTCGCTTACGGTCCCATTAATTGAAGCGCCGGTATGCAATCCATAGAAGTGGAAAGGCGCTAGACTTCAGGGCGGACAATGACGCGATTTCTTGGTTTCCTTGGCCTGGCTGGCATCGCGGCGATCGGCCTCGCTGCGCCAGGCGCGGCGCGGGCTCAGCCCGCCGCCCCGGATGGCAAGGCGGTGTTCGACGCCCACTGCAAGGCATGCCATGAGCCGGCGCTAGGGCGGGCGCCGGCCCGCGCAGATCTCGCGGCCCGCCCTACCGCTGACATCGTCACCGCCCTCACCAGCGGGATTATGCGGCCGATGGCCCAGTCCCTGTCGCCTGCCGAGATCGAGGCGGTGGCCGCTTATCTGACCTCAAGCCCGTCTCCGGGGGAGGCTGGCGCGGTCGAACGGCGCGTCATTGGCCCGCCGACAGGTCCGATCGGAACCGACCCCATGTGCGCGGTCAATACGCCGTTCAAGCCCGGGCCATCGGACTGGCCGAGCGCCGGTGTCGACGGGTCAAGCACCCGCTTCCAGCGCCATCCCGGGCTGAAACCCGCCGACCTTTCCAAATTGAAGCTCAAGTGGGCCTTCTCCATGTCTGGCGGCGGTCAGCCGTCGGTGATCGGCGATTGGCTCTTCACCACCAATAGGTCCGGCGCCTTCTACGCCCTCGACACCAAGACCGGATGTGTCCACTGGGTGGTGCACGGGGCGGTCTCGCGCACGACCCCGATGATCGTTCGCTCCAAGATCGCGCCGAGCGGCTGGATCACCTACATCAGCCAGGCCAATAAGACGGTTCACGCCTATGACGCGGTGAGCGGTCAGGAGCTCTGGGTGTCCGATGTCCTCGAAACCCACCCCTCCTCGGTGATGACCGGCTCTCCGATCGTGAGCGGGGATCGGGTGTTCGTCCCCATCTCCTCGATCGAAGAGGCGTCCTCCATGAGCAAGGACTACGCCTGCTGCACCTTCCGCGGCTCGCTGGTGGCGCTTGAGGCTGGCACCGGACGAACCCTTTGGCAAACCTTCGTCATTCCCGAGGTCGCGCACCCCTATGGCCGCAAAAACGCCGCCGGCAAGTCCCTCATGGGGCCCGCCGGAGCGGCGATCTGGAGCGCGCCGACGGTCGATCCGAAGCGGGGCCTCGTCTATGTCGTCACCGGCGACAGCTATACCGACGTTGAGACCGACGGCGACGATTCGGTGTTCGCCATGGACATGGCGACCGGCAAGATCCGCTGGCATCAGCAGGTCACCAAGGCGGACAACTTTGTGATGGGCTGCGGTCCGAAGGGGGCGACGGGCAACTGCCCGAGCCCGATGGGCCCCGACTATGACTTCGGCGCCTCGCCGATCTTGATGCGCCTTTCGCCCGGCAAGGATGTGCTGGTCGCCGGACAGAAATCCGGCATCGCCTATGGCTTTGACGCAGGCTCCGGCAAGCTCCTGTGGAAGACCCAGGTCGGCAACGGCTCGGCCCTCGGCGGGATCGAATGGGGTATCGGGGCGGACGACAAGCGGGTCTATGCGCCCGTCTCCGACCTCGGTCTCCTGCGTCACTTCCCGGGCGGCCCGACCCTGCCGGCCAAGTCGGGCCTCTATGGCCTTGATCCGGCCACCGGAAAGATCCTGTGGTCCGCGCCCTCGCCCGAGGCGCCCTGCCATTACGCCCGGGACAAGGACAAGCCCTCAAGCTGCGTCCGCGCCCAGTCGGCGGCGCCGGCGGTGATGCCGGGCGTGGTGTTCTCAGGCACCCTCGACGGCTGGTTCCGCGCCTATGACAGCAAGACCGGCAAGATCCTGTGGGCCTATTCCACCACGGCTCAGACCTATGACACCGTCAACGGAATCAAAGGCCAGCCCGGCGGCGGCATCGACGGCATGGGGCCGGCGATCGCTGGGGGCATGGTCTTCACCATGTCGGGGTTCAACGGCGCGTCGCAGATCGGTTCGAACGGCGTGAATGTGCTCCTCGCCTTCGGGACGGACTGATGTGTAGGAAAGTTAACGCGTGGGCAATCTTGACGATGCTAAGTAATCGGCGCTTAACAAGGGTTTGAAGAGCCGGTCTGGAACGGGGGCGTGCGACCGACGGGCGCCTCCCCGATCTGGATTGTTGGCATGCAGCATGTCATCATGCCACGTAAATCGAGGCGAAGACCTTCGAGGCAGCGACGACGAACGGGACGGAGAGACGAGATGAAGCGCGCATATGGGTGGATGGCGGCGGCTTCGGCGGCTGCAGTGATCGCCGGCCTCGGCTACGTCACCTTCGAAGGCCAGGCGGGCGTGGCGCGCGCGGACGGGGCGCCTGCGGCGATCCAGCCGATGATGGTCGACAACTTCCGCCTGACAGACCAGGACCTTCAGTCCCACGAACTCTACCGGATGCGCGACGCCAAGGCTGTGGTCCTGATCACCCAGATGAACGGCTGCCCGATCAGCCGTAATATCGCCGGAGCGGTCAAGAAGCTGCAGGCGGCCTACGCTGGCAAAGGCGTCGAGTTCATGATGCTGAACTCCAACCCGATGGACTCGCGCGAGGACATCGTGAAGGAGGCCAAGGAGTACGGCTACGACATGCCGATCCTGATGGACCACAATCAGCTGGTCGGCGAACAGCTCGGCGTGACCCGCACGGCCGAGGTGATCATCCTCAATCCCAAGACCTGGAAGGTCATGTATCGCGGACCGGTGGACGACCGGGTGACCTATGAGCGCCAGAAGGCCAAGGCCGATCATACCTGGGCCTCGGACGCGCTCGACTCCATGCTGGCTGGCGCGCCGATCGCGGTGGCCAGCGAGCCTGCGGTGGGCTGCCTGATCGACTTCCCCCATCGCAACGATCCCAAGATCGCCCAGCTGACCTTCACCCATGACATCGCCCCGATCATCGCCGAAAAGTGCGTCGGGTGCCATGCGCCGGGCGGAATCGGACCGATGCCGCTGACGAGCTATCAAAAGGTCAAGGCCTTCTCGCCCATGATCCGCGAAGTGCTTCGCACCCAGCGGATGCCGCCCTGGCGCGCAGACCCGACGGTCGGCCACTTCAAGGACGACAAGAGCCTTTCGCCCGAACAGATCAAGACCCTCGTGCACTGGGTCGAGGCGGGTGCGCCGCGCGGCGAAGGCGAGGACACCCTGGCCGCCGTCGATCACACGGTCAAAGAATGGCCCCTCGGAAAACCCGACCTGATCATCGATGTGCCGGCCTACACCATCCCGGCGTCGGGCATCGTCGATTACCAGCGTCCCTGGGTGCTGAACCCCGAGAAGGAGGACAAGTGGGTCCGCGCGTCGACGATCAAGGTTGATCAGCGCCAGGCGGTCCACCACGTGCTCACCGGCTACATGACCGATATTCCGAAGCCCGGCGAGGAAGCCTTTGAGACCAAATGGGGCGCCTCGGTCGGCGGCTATGCGGTCGGCGCCGAATCCCAGACCGATCCCACCAACGTCGGCACCCTGATGCCGGCGGGCGGGGCCATCGGGTTCCAGAACCACTACACGCCGTTCGGCAAGGAAGTCACCGAGCATACCCAGATCGGTCTTTACTTCTATAACGCGCCGCCCAAGCTGATGATGCGCAACTCGGTCATTGCCGATCCGAACATCCTGATCCCGGCCGGCGAGGAAGCCCACCCCGAGCACGCCTATTTGAAGTTCCCGCACGACGCCTTGCTCTACGGCGCCTTCCCGCACGCTCACTATCGCGGCGCGTCCTCCAAGCTCGTTCTGCGCACGCCTGACGGCAAGGACACCTTGCTCTTGGCGCTGCCCCACTACGACTTCAACTGGCAGCGTGAGTACACCTTCGCCGAACCGATCAAGATCCCGGCCGGCTCGATGCTGATCGCCTATTACACCTACGACAACTCGCCGAGGAACCCGGCCAATCCGGACCCGAAGCGGACCGTGCCCTGGGGCGATCAGTCCTTCGACGAAATGCTCTATACGGCCCTGCGGTACCGCTGGGTCGATGAAACCTCGGCCCATCCGCAGCAAGCTTATGAAGACCAGCTGAAAGAGAACCGGCTGATGGGCATCCTCGACCAGAAGATGGACGGCAAGCTCACCAAGGATGAGCTCAAGGGTGAAATGGGCACGGGGTTGAAGGCCAATTTCGACCGCATCGACACCAACCACGACGGCGTGATCGACGAGAAAGAGCTGGCTATGGTGGTCAAGTTCATGAAGAGCCACAGGCGTCCGGCGCCGGACAATACCGCCAAGACCACCACGGCCGCGCCGGCTCCCTCCGGCGCCGCCGCGACCGGCGGCGCGCGCTGATCCATGACGCCGCGGCCGGCGGCCGTCGCGGCGCTCGCCTGGCTCGGCTTCGCCGGTTCGGCTCTGGCTCAAGACAGCCTCAGCCGGGTTGAGATCGGCGAGCCGGCGCCGGGTTTTGCGCTCATGGGCTCCGACGGGCGCATGCACCGCCTGGAGGATTACGCCGGCAAGGTGGTGGTCTTGGAGTGGACCAGCCCGGTCTGCCCCTACACCGAGATGAAGTATAAGTCCGGCGCCATGCAGGCGCTGCAGGCTAAGGCCCGCGCCGACGGCGATGTCTGGCTCTCGATCGACACCGCGGCCTCGGATCGTCCTGGATTTCTGAGCCCGGCCGCCGCAAAGGCGCGGGTTCGGGCGCTTCACGCCAAGGTCACCGCCTTCCTGTCCGATCCCATGGGCAAGGTCGGCCGGCTCTATGGCGCCAAGGTGACCCCAAGCTTCTTCATCATCGGGCGCGATGGGAAGCTGGCCTATCAGGGGGCCATGGACGACGGCCCGGAGGTCGACGACGTCACAGGCAAGAACTACGTCAGAGAGAGTCTGGCTGAGCTTGCCGCAGGAACCAAGGTTGGAACCCCTGAGACCCGAACCTACGGCTGCGCCGTAGAGTACTGAGGCGCTGGAGCTCAGGCTAAAACCTCGCCCAATCCCGCCGCCAGGCCGAGCGCACGGTTGAGCCCCAGGAACAAGCCGGATAACATACTGGAAAATCAAATAGGGTGGAGGCGGGATGTTGAGGATGTTTGGGGCGGCCCTCGGGGCTTTGACCCTGCTTCTTGTGGCTCAAGGCGCCCAGGCTGAGGCCGCGCCCGATCAGGTGACGATCCAGCAGGGCGCGCTCAAGGGCGTGGTCGCTGGCGAGGTGGTCTCGTTCAAAGCCATCCCCTACGCCGCGCCGCCGGTCGGCGATCTGCGTTGGCGCCCGCCTGAAGCGCCGCCCTCCTGGAGCGGCGTGCGCGACGCCTCGGCCATGGGCCCCGTTTGCTACCAGAGCGGCGGCCTCTTCGGCGCCGGCGCAAACCAGAGCGAGGACTGCTTAACCCTCAACATCTGGACCCCCCTGCATCGGTCCGGCGCTAAGCTGCCGGTTATGGTGTGGGTCCACGGCGGCGGGTTCGTCGCGGGCTCAGGCTCGACGCCCTTTTACGACGGAACCGCCTTCGCGCGTGACGGCGTGGTGCTCGTCAGCCTCAATTACCGGCTGGGTCGGATGGGATTTTTCGCCCACCCGGCCCTCTCCAAAGCGTCAAGCGGCCCCCTCGGCAACTACGGCCTGATGGATCAAATGGCGGCGCTGAAATGGGTTCGCGCCAACATCTCCGCTTTCGGCGGCGACCCGAAGAACGTGACCGCCTTTGGCGAATCGGCCGGCGCCATCTCTTTGAACTTTTTGATGGCGTCCAACGTCGGCAATGGCCTCTTCGATAAGGTGATCTCAGAATCCGGGTTCGGTCGTTTTGATCCGCCGCCGATCGCACGGATGGAGCAGGCGGGCGCCGCCTGGGCCGCCGCCCAGGGCGTGAGCGGCGATGACGCCAAGGCCCTTGCCGCCCTGCGGGCCCTCCCCGCCACGGCGCTCACAGGATCGATCGGAGGGCTCCAGTCGCCCGATATCCCAAGGCCGATGATCGATGGGACCATCATCAAAGAGAGGGTCGACCAGGCCTTCGCCGCGGGACGCCAGCTCAAGATCCCTTATCTTCTTGGCGGCAACAGCTTTGAGGCCAGCCTGTTCGCCCAGCCCACCGCCGCCCATCCCGATGTCTTGATCGCCTCGACCGGTCTTGATCCTGGCGCCGCCACCGCTTTGTTCGACGACGGCGACACCCTAAAGGCGGCCTTCAACATCTCCACCGAAACCATGATCACCGAACCCAATCGGTATCTGGCGAAGATGGACGCTGCGGCGGGCGTCCGGGTCTGGCTCTATAACTTCTCCTATGTGACGGCGGCCAAGCGGGCGAGCGCGCCCGGCGTCGCCCACGGCGGCGAGCTTGGCTATGTCTTCGAAACCATCCCGAGACGACCGATCACCTTCGGCGCCACGACCCTCGCGGCGGCGACGCCTGAAGACCTCGCCGTCGCGAAGTCCGTCCACGCCTATTGGGTCGCCTTTGCTAAGACCGGCGATCCGGGCTCGGCCGGCGGATCGCCCTGGCCCGCCTTCCGTCGGCCCAGCGACGCGCTCCTCGACTTTACCGATGAGGGGCCAAAGGTGCGGGACAATTTCCAAAAGCCGCGCCTTGATGTGCTGGAAGCCCGCGCCGAGACCCGTCTGTCCGCTAAGCCGTAAACGCGGCGCCGCGGTCGGCACGTCTGCCCTGGCTCCGTCGCTAACACGGGCATGAACCTCATCGGGCTCCGATCACCTTCGCCGTGATGGGGTGTTGATTGTGCGCCCTGATCCCGACAGGTCGGGTCGATTGGGCCTCAATTTTCGATGGCCGCTATCATTTCGCTCCGTCCGGGTCGTCGTCGATTGACGAAGTCTCGAAGCTTGGTCCCTAACTTGGCGCGGTGTTTCCACAAGGCTACCGAATTCCCCTCGATGATTGTCGTTATCGCACAGCGAGTTGACGATGGCGCCGGAATCCCCGCGGGTTTGGCGTCGGAGTCCAAGATGAGCAAAACCCGCGGCGGAGCGGAGATCGCAAAATTTGTCGGGCTGTCGGTTCTCTACTTCGCCATCGGCCTTGTACTCATAGCTGGAGCGGCCAAGTTGGTCGCCGGGATACAGCCTTTTTATGCCCTCAAGGGAACACCCAGCCAGAACCTGATCCTGGCAATCCTTTGCGTGCCGATCCTGATCGCCTATGCGCTGCATATTCGTTTCGTGGAGCGGCGCGTCGTCAGCGATTTTGCCCCGAGATTCCTAGCCGGTGACCTGGCCCTGGGCCTCTTGCTCTCGGCGGGCGTCATGCTGGCTTCGGCTGGCCTCTTGGCCCTGTTCGGTGGTTTTGCGATCACCGGGATCAACGGGTGGTCCTACAGTGTCTCGATGGCCGCTTGCAGCGCGCTGTTCGCGGGGGTTTCCGAGGAGGTTCTGTACCGCGGCCTGCTGATGCGGCTGATCGAGCGGATAGGCGGGACGTGGCTGGCCCTTGCTGCGACCTCCGTCCTGTTTGGCCTGGCGCACCTCAGCAACGCTCATGTGAGCCTGGCGGGCGTGCTGGGCCTCACATTCGGGCTGGGTCTGATGCTGGGCGCGGCTTATGTCGCAACACGGCGGTTATGGCTGCCCATCGCGCTTCATGCCGGCTGGAACTTCACCATGGGCAGCGTCCTGGACGTGGCCAATTCCGGTGTCGCCGAAGGCAGCCTGCTCTCCAGCCACCTGCAAGGAAGCGCCTGGCTGACGGGCGGCGCGTGGGGCTTTGAAGCTTCGATCCAGGCGCCGTTGTTGGCGTTTATGGTCGCTGTGCTGTTTCTTCGATCGGCGCGCCGCCACGGGCGGATCGTCCCGCCCCTGGCGGAGAGTCCGATCTAGCCGCGGCCTCATCGGGCCTAGCGCTATCGCCGCGCTCGGCGGTTTTTGCACAGCGCCTGTCAACTGGGGGGCTTGGGACAAGGAGCTCGTCGTTGACGTCCTCCCTTTTTTATCCGGGTTGAACGAGCGTTTTTCCGGCCTCGTGATCGACCATGAGGACGGAGCTGAGGATGAAGCGGTCGAGGCGCAGCGAGGCGCAAATCGCCTTCGGGTTGAAGCGGGCGGAGACCGGCGCGCCTGTGGCGGAGGTGATCCGTCGGATGAGATTTCCGTGCAGACGGTCCAGCGTTTGCAAGACGGTCAGGCTCGGGCCTTGGCTTTCGCCACCCGAGCCGCCTGCTCTTCCTTGGAGCGCCTTGGCCCCTAAACATCTGGCGTGAATAGCCGGCCGTGCGATTACACCGGATCGGGGATCCAGTTGCCATGAAATCCATAGGGCACGCGCACGGGAAGTTCGATCACCGCGACGGGAGGCGCCTCAAAGTCTCCGGCGTTCAGGATGACGACATCAGACGCCTTGCGGTTCTCATCATAGACGTAGGCCATGATCCAGCCGTCGTCCTCGCCGCTTGCGCCCTCGCGAGGAACAAAGACCGGCTCGAGGGTATGGCGGCCCGGGCCGTGATGGTGGATCTCCGTGGCCCCTGCGACCACGTCGTGTTTGAACAGAGCGCCGAAGTCCTGGGTATGATCGCCCGCAGCCGCCGTATATCCGAACCGGTAGGACTGGCCGGCCCGCGCGTCGTTGAAGCGCGGGAACTCAAGGCCGCGGTCGAAGAGGATCGTCTCCGAGAGCACGCCCCGCGTGAGGTCGATGCGCCAACGGACCAGGATCGGCCGGCCTTCGCTGGGGCCCCGCATCTCGCTGGCGAACATCTTAGGATGGCGCACCACATCGATCACCACCTCATCGCCATCGTCGTAGGCGTTCATCACGTGGAAGACGTAGCAGGAGGGCGTCTCGATCCAGCGGAGGCCTCGAAGGTCGCCCGAGCGCGGCAAAAGACCGATCCGCGGCGTCATCTCGTCATCCCAACCGAACGGAAACCCACCCTTGGCGATCAGAGCCATGTCGAAATGAACCGGCAGGTCGAGAATGATCGCAAACCGGGCGGTGAAGGCGGTGTCGTGGATCATCGGGCAGTGGGGCGCCGGGATCTCGGCCACGGTGCGCGCATGGCCGTCCTTGCCGACAACCACATAGCTGATCGCCTGAAGGCCGGGCTGATAGGCGATCGCATGGAGCTCGCCCGTGACGCTGTCGATTTTCGGGTGCGCCGTAAACCCGTGCTGCAAACTGCCCCCGAGGTCCGATCGGGCGACGCTCTCAAGACCATAGGTCAGCTCCACCGGGAGCCCCCCGGCCTCGACGATGGCGTAGGTTCGTCCGCCCATCTCGACCACATTGGTGTTCGCCGTGTTGTCGCCAAAGCCGTTGCGGGGACCTGGCAGGCCTGGCCGTCCCAGGGCGCCGGCGACGCCGTCAGAGACCACAAAACGATTGCGGTACCACTCGGCCTTCCCGCCGCGCAGGCGAAGGCCGTGCACCATGCCCGTCCCTGTGAACCAATGGTAGGTTTTGGGATCGACGGGCCCTAAAGGGTTCGGGCCGATGCGAAGGTAGCGGCCCGCGAGCTCAGCCGGGATCTGCCCCTTGACGTCAAGGTCAAAGGCGGTGGTCTCCACCGCAACCGGCGCGAAATTGCCCTCAAGGTAAGGGTTGGCCGCGGCCTCAACGGAGGCTGGCCTTTCGAGCAGTTCGGTGGTGGACATGACGGCGCCTCATGGCTATGTGATAGCTGATCACATCAGAGACCCGCGGGCGCGTCAAGGGAAAAGTTATAGGACATCACATGCCCCGCAACGCCCCCCTCGCCAAACCGCAGGACGCCTATCACCACGGCGACCTCAGGGCGGCCCTGATTTTTGCCGCCCGCGAGGCTCTGGAGACCTCAGACCCCGACGCCATATCGCTAAAATCCTTGGCTCAGAGGCTAGGCGTGTCCCAGCCGGCGCCCTATCGCCACTTCCAGAACCGCGAAGCCCTTTTGGCGGCCGTGGCCGCCGACGGCTTTGTGCGGTTTCGAGGGGCGCTGGCGAGGGCCCGCGATGAAGCGCCGCCGAACGAGCAGTTCTTGCGCTCCTGCCTCGCCTATCTTGAGTTTGGCCGGGCCAACCCGGGGGTCTATCGGCTGATGTTCGCCTCAAGCCTCCTGCGCTCCCACCACGATCAGCCCCTTGGCAAGGCGTCGGTCGCAGCCTTCGACTTTCTGGTTGAGGGCGCCGCCCGCGCCGTCCCGAGCGAGCGGGTGTACCCGATGGCGGTCTGGATCTGGTCGACCCTGCATGGCCTCGTCATGCTGGAGGCCGAAGGGCTGACCGGTGGGCCTGTGGGAAAGGCGGTCACCGCCGCCGATGTGATCCACCAGATGCTGGAGACGCTTGGATCCCCCCGCCTCAACCCTTAAGATAACGGCTAAGCCGTTCCAGCCCCTCGGCGTTCTTGTCTGGCCTGGCGGCGAAACACCAACGCAGCCAGCCCATGCCTTCAGGCCCGAAGGCTGAGCCCGGCGCGAGGCCAAGACCTGCCCGCTCGATCAGATCCTTCGCCGCCGCGAGGGAGTCGCCGAGCCCAAGGATCCGGAAAAACACGTACATGCCCCCGTCGGGCGAGGGAGCCTCGACGCCGCCCATGCGGCCTAGCCCTTCCAGCACCTGATCCCGCTGGGTCAGAAGCTCGGATCTTAAGGCTTGGATCTCCGCCTCCCCGTGCTCGAGCGCCGCGACCGCGCCGCTCTGAATAAAGTCCGGCGCGCACGAGGTGTTGTATTCCAAAAGCACCCCCACCGCCTCGACCAGGGCCGGCGGCAGCGTCAGCCATCCCATCCGCCAGCCCGTCATCCGCCAGGCCTTGGAAAAGCTGTTGGTGGAGATCAGCCGGTCGTCCTCGTCGGCGACCTCCAGCAACGACGGCGCATGCTCTCCAAGAAAACTCAGCCGCTCGTAGACATCATCGGAGATAACCCAGATTCCATAGCGCCGGCAGCGCTCAAGGATAGGCGCACGATCCTCGGCCGGCAGGGTCCAGCCGGTGGGATTGTTCGGCGAATTCAGAAACAGCGCTTTGGTCTCCGGCGTCAGGGCGTCCATCAACCGGTCAAGATCGAGGGTCCAGCGGCCTTGCGCGGGCTCAAGCGCCACCGTCTCGACCTTGGCCGACAGCACGCGCGGTATTTCAACAACATTGGGCCAAACCGGCGCAACCGCGACCACGCGATCGCCAGGGCTGATCACGGCTTGAGCGGCGATCATAAGGGCGCTTACCCCGGAGTTGGTCACCGCGATCCGCTCGCTGCCAATCGGACGGCCATGCAGTCCCGTTAGGTAGACCGAGAGGGCGGCGCGCAGGTCCGACCGGCCGAGATTGTGGGTGTAGAAGGTTTTGCCCGCCAGCGCCGCCTCGGCTGCTGCCTCGCGGATGAACATCGGCGTCGGCAGATCCGATTCCCCGAACCAGAACGGCAGAACATCGCTTCGCCCCATCCCGGCGTTGGCTAGGATGCGGATTTCGGAGCGGCGAAGGGAGAGGACTTCTGGACGGGCGATCGGCGCGGACATGGTGCAGCTTCTAAAGCGCTTGGGAGAAATTCCCAGACCTTCCTTTGCCGCCGCCGAGAAGGCGCTTTCTGATCCTGGTCGGGGCTTTGCGGGCGAACGCGATTGCGGAACCTGCCGGACTGCGGGCGGCGGGGCGCCTCGATGGCGCCTCGGATCCAACGCGCCCGCCGCGCAGACATTGACCATAAGGGTTGTCGTCGCCGGAGCTTTACTGGCGGCAGGATGCGGCTCGCCCCGACGCGTCGCTATTACTTCACAGG
>Ga0116229_10002002_pt1 | contig 32616 bp, 24 predicted proteins | sample S1TSphgellanicum_3_FD_87313 | JGI IMG/M metagenome (GOLD analysis project Ga0116229, IMG submission 87313) | Host-associated microbial communities from peat moss isolated from Minnesota, USA - S1T2_Fc - Sphagnum magellanicum MG | ecosystem: Host-associated > Plants > Peat moss > Unclassified...
CAATGCCGAGGTGAGCAAGACGCGCCGCCAACCCATGCATCCGGCTATCGATCACATCCGGCAACGCAATACCGTGCAGCCCCGCCATACCTGCCACAATGTCGTTGCCGCCGGCGACGGTCCCGGCATGAAAATATGTCAACGCTACAGAGGCCGCCACGAAGGTCAGCACCAGACCCACCGGCCGCATCACCCGCGCATGGCTCGCCTCGTTACGCCAGAAGCGCGGCCGGTACAAACGCCAGAAATGATTGATGCTGAGGTAGCACCCATGCAGCAGCCCAAATACCAGATACGTGAACCCCGCGCCGTGCCACAGGCCGGACAGAAACATGGTGGCCATCGTCGGCGCCGCAATCACACTCACCGCGGCGCCCACGGTGCCCCGTGGCCCCGGCCCCCTGCGCCACCCGCGCGCATGGCGCCAGCGTACGAGGCGCATCGCCATGGGATTATAGACATAGGCAGTCAGAAACCGGGTCAGCGTTATGTGCCAGCACGCCCAATAATCGATAATGGCGCTGCTCTTGAGCGGCGAATTGAAATTCATCGGCAGCTTCAGCCCAAGCATGCGCGCCAGCCCAAGCGCCATGTCCGAATAGCCCGAAAAATCGAAATACATCTGCAACGCAAAGCCGAGGCACGCGCCCCACGCATAGATCAGCGTAATCGCATGACCGTGGTCCGCATCCATGTAAATCGGCAGCACATTCGCCGCCACGCCATCGGCCAGCACCGCCTTCTTGAACAGCCCAACGGTAAACAACGTCGCCCCAACAGCCATGTTTTCCCATTCAAAGCGATACCGGGCGCGCGCGAATTGCGGTATCATTTCGCTATGATGGACGATAGGGCCGGCAATAAGGTGGGGAAAGAACACCACGAACAGCCCAAAGTCCCGCAACCGCGGCTTGCCCGCGGCACCGCCGCTCAAATCCACCAGCAGCGTAATTTGCTGAAACGTGTAAAATGAAATCCCCAGCGGCAGCAAAATCTGCGACACGAAGAACTGCGACCCACTCAGCAGATTCACCGTGTCGACAAGAAAGTTCGTGTATTTGTAATACGCCAGCAGCCCAATATCGACTGCGATGCCAATCGCCATCAGCGCCCCCCGCCGCCCCTCCGGCGTTCCCGCCATCAGCCGTGCGATGAGAAAATTGAACAGAATGCTGCCCACCAGAAGCGGGAGGTAGCGCAAGCTCCAACTCGCATAAAAGCCAAGCGACGCAGCAATCAGCCAATATTGCGCTGCCACCCGCGGCAGCAAGAAACACCCGCAAAGCACCACAGGCAGAAACGCAAATATAAAGGCATAGGAGTTAAACAACAAGTTGCTACGCTCCTCAGGAAAGAAGTCTTCTTATTTGAAAAAAAGAAGCAAAAAACTTCTGCTATTTTATCGTAGCCTTCCGCCCAGCTTTGCCACCGCCTGCACCACTTTGGCGCATGTGGCTTCGATTTCGGCATCCGTTAGCGTACGTTCTTTGGGCTGTAACGCAATCTCTACCCCCAGCGATTTCTGTCCCTCAGGCAGTCCGGCGCCCTCATACACATCGAACAATCCGGTGCGCACAATCAGCGCCCGCTCGGCACCGCGCACCGCCCGCAGCACCGACTCGGCCGCTAAGTCCTGCGGCACCACAAACGCAAAATCCCGCGTCAAGGGCTGAAACGCGGAAAACACCGGCGCTGCCCGCCGCCGCCGTTTCGGGTCGGCGATCGCATCGAGAAACAGCTCGAATGCAACGGCCGCTTGGCTTAACCCGAGTTTCGCCAGCACCGCCGGATGCAGCGTACCGAAACGGGCAAGCACCGTTTTCGGCCCCTGCCGCACCACACCGGCGCGGCCGGGATGATAAAACGAAGGCGCATCCGTCCCTGTAGTGAGCGACTCCAGCGGCACCCCAAGCGCTGTCAGCAACGCCCAAAGATCGGCCTTCGCGTCCATGACATCCACCGGCCGTGACACCGCCTGCCAATGCCGCGGCGTGCCACCGGTGCGCAACCCGGCCGCAATCTGGATTTGCCCATCGTGCAAATACCCCGGCCCGATCTCGAACAAGGCAAGATCCGGATAGCCGCGCGCAGCATTGCCAACCGCCGCCATCGCCAACGCCGCCAGCGGTGTCGGCCGCATCTGGTCCAGGTCCGCGGCAATCGGATTGATCACGCACAGACTTTCCGACACGTCGCCAAACAACGATGCCACCCCGCGCGAGAGGAAACTGAAGGTGACGCATTCGGCCATGCCGCGCGCCGCCAGCACCCGCCGGGCCTGCGCGGATCGCGCCTGCCGCGGCGTCAGCGTCGCCCGCGGCACCGCATCCGCGCACGGCATCGAAACAGGCGCGATATTGTCCAACCCACGAATACGCAGCACTTCCTCAATAAGGTCGCATTCCGGCTCGATCTCCGCCGCACCCGCCGCCGCCGCGGCCGCGCGATCCCCGGTTACCTGCCCACCCGTATCGACCGCGCCCCAAGCCGCAATATCGTTCCGCCACGGTGGCACCAGCACCGTCACCTGTGCGTCCGATTTCGTTTCAACGACAAAGCCAAGCCGATCCAGGATCGAAACCGCCTCGCCTTCCGGCACATCGGCACCCCCCAACGCCTTCAACCGCGCAAACCGCAACGACGCCCGGCGCTGCCACACCGGCTCAGCGCCCCCGGCAACCGCCTCACTCGGCGCGCCACCACACAATTCCATAATCATCCGCGTCGCCGCATCCAGCGCCGCCGGCAGCAGACTTTGATCCAGACCGCGTTCGAACCGCGCCCGCGCGTCCGAATGTAGCTGCAGCCGCCGCCCCGTCAGCGCGATACGCACCGTATCGAACAGCGCGCATTCCACGAATACGTTACGCGTGGCCTCGCTCACGCCGGTGCCAGCGCCGCCCATGATGCCGCCCAGTGAAATCACGCCGGACGCATCCGCAATAACCACATCGCCATCCGCGATCTCGTAAGTCTTGCCGTCCAGCGCAACAAAGCTTTCACCCGCTACCCCAGGCCGCACCGTAAGCGTGCTGCCGGCAACAAGGTCCGCATCGAACACATGCAGTGGTCGCCCAATGTCGATGGTGAAGAAGTTGGTGATATCCACAAGTGCATTAATCGGTCGCAAACCAACCGAAATCAGCCGCCGCACCAGCCACTCCGGAGACGGCGCATTGCGCACGTTGCCAATGAACCGCCCCAACACCCAAGGGCAACCCGCGGCAAACCGATTGTCCCACACGATCGGGCCAGCCGGCCCTTCCACCGGCGCGGCGTGCCAAGGCTTCAGCGTGCCAAGCCCCGCCGCCGCCAGATCACGCGCCACGCCGCGCACCGAAAGCGCATCGCCCCGGTTCGGCGTCACACCAATTTCAATCACCGGATCGTCCAGCCCGGCCCACGCCGCATAACGCTGGCCCGGCGCCGTGCCTTCGGGAAGTTCGATGATCCCGTCATGATCCTCGCCCAACCCGAGCTCCCGCGCCGACACCAGCATCCCGGCCGACGCGACGCCGCGGATTTCGCCCACCTTCAGCGTAACGCCGGTACCCGGAACGAACGAACCCGGCGGCGCAAACACCGCAGCCATGCCGGTGCGCGCATTCGGCGCCCCACACACCACGGTTATTTCACTTCCTGTGCCCGCATCCACCCGGCACACGCGCAACCGATCGGCATTGGGATGCTGCACTGCCTCGATCACAAGCGCGGTGCGAAACGGTGCCAGTGGCGCCGCCCGATCGTCAATCCCTTCCACTTCCAGCCCGATCGCCGACAGCGTATCGGTCATCCGGTCCAGCGCCGCATCGGTTTCCAGATGCGCGCGCAACCACGACAGCGAGAATTTCACGCCCCGGCTCCCTCATGCGCGATATAAGGCGCCAGCGCCGAGAAGCCGTAATGACGCAGCCAACGTATGTCGCTTTCGTAAAATGGCCGCAAATCCGGCATGCCGTATTTCAGCATCGTCACCCGTTCCACGCCCATGCCGAACGCAAATCCCTGCCACACACGCGGGTCCAGCCCCACGTTGGCCAGCACTTTCGGATGCACCATGCCGCTGCCCAATATTTCCAGCCAATCCCCCCCCGCGCCCAATTCGCCGGTGCGCCGGTTCCAGCCAATATCCACTTCCATCGATGGTTCCGTGAACGGAAAATAGCTCGCGCGAAACCGCACCGGCAGCGTCGCGATATCGAAATAGGCCCGCAGGAAATCGATCAGGCAGCCTTTCAAGTGCGCCAGCGTAATCCCCTCCTCGATCACCAAAGCCTCGCACTGGTGAAACATCGGGCTATGCGTCGCATCATGATCCGCCCGGAACGTCCGCCCCGGCACAATCACGCGAATCGGCGGCTGCTGCTCCAGCATGGTGCGTATCTGTACCGGACTCGTATGCGTGCGCAGCACGCGCGGCGCGCCGCCATTCACCCCCGGCACATAGAACGTGTCGTGATCGTCGCGCGCCGGATGATGCGCCGGAATGTTCAACGCCGAAAAATTATGCCAATCGGATTCGATGTCCGGTCCCTCGGCGACCGCAAATCCCATGGCACCGAATATCGCCGCCATCTCCTCCATCGTACGGCTGATCGGATGGATCGAGCCCGCAATGTCAGGCGCCGGCGGCAATGTAACATCCATCCGTTCCGCCGCCAGCCGCGCGGTCATCGCCGCTAATTCCAGCGTGCCGCGCCGCGCGTCCAGCGCCGCGGCGATCTCGTCCTTCGCCACGTTCAGGGCCGCACCGCGCGCCCGCCGTTCCTCCGGCGGCGCCTTGCCCAATTCCTTCAACAGGCCGGTCAGCGTGCCGCTCTTCCCCAGCACCTGCACCCGCACGGCATCGAGGGCGCGCAGATCGTCGGCCTGGTCAACACGGCTCAGCGCGTCGGCGCGGAGAATTTCCAAATCGTCTTGCATGCGCGGGCTGGTAACAGGAAGCACGCCCACAAGGCCAGGGGCGCCAAAACGCCCCCGCTACGTCGCATCTCCGCCGCCAGGCCGCCACAGCACATCCTGGCCGCCATTCCCGTTCAGCCGCCGCCCCACCACGAACAGCAAATCGGAAAGCCGGTTCAGCGCCCGCACCACTTCCGGATTGATCTCCGCCTCGCGCATCAGGCTCACCACGCGCCGCTCGGCCCGCCGCACCAAGGTGCGCGCCAAATGCGCGTAGGCCGCACCCGCGCTCCCCCCCGGCAGCACAAAACTCGTCAGCGGCGTCAGCACCGCGTTGAATTCATTCACCGACTGCTCATAGCGCAGCGCCATGTCCGCCCCCACGCGCAGCCGGTTTCCGGCCTCGCCCGGCACGCACAAATCGGCGCCAATATCGAACAGGTCGTTCTGCACCCCGGCCAGCACCGCGTCCGCCGCCGCATCCCCTACGGTATGCAGCCGCAATACCCCAATGGCCGCGTTCGCCTCATCCACGGTGCCGTAAGCCTCCACCCGCAAGGCATCCTTGGCCACCCGCGCCCCGTCCCCCAGCGACGTCTCGCCGCCATCGCCCCCGCGCGTCACCACCCGATCGATCCGCACCATGTTCAGGAAGCTCCCAACGGAGGCACAAGAGGACGCAGCAGCGGCACCGCGCCGGACTGCAAAACCATGCCGAACGACGCCGCCGCGGCCGGTAGCACATCCGCCGGCGCACCATCTGCCACCACCCGTCCCGCCTGCAACACCACCAGCCGGTCCGCATACGTGGCCGCCAGTTCCAGCGCGTGCAGCACCACCACCACTGTCCCGCCACCGCCGGCGAAATCCCGCAACAGACGCATCACATCGTGGCACGCGGCCGGATCCAGATCCGCCACCGGCTCATCCAGCAGCAGCACCTTCGGCTCGGCCGCCAGCACGCGCGCCAGCATTGCCCGCCTGGCCTGACCCCCTGAAATCCGATCCACCCGCCGCTCCGCCAGCGCCGTCACCCCGCACGCCGCCAGCGCCCTCTGCACCGCGGCGTCGTTGCGATCCCCATGCGGTATGCGCCCGAGCTCCGCCACCTGCCGCACCGTCAGCCCCCAAGCACACAGTGCCCCCTGCGGCAAATACGCCACCTCGCGCGGCATCGGCTGCCCCCCCGGCAACAACCCCGCCAACGCCCGCAACAAGGTCGATTTCCCCGCCCCGTTCGGCCCGCACAATGCAGTGACAGCCCCACCCCCGGGCACAAAAGTGACGCTGCAAAGCACCTCACGCCCGCCCAACTGGGTGGAAAAATCTCGCACCCCGATCATGCCGCCATCCGCCGCGAAGCCGACACCAGGAACGGCGCGCCCAGCAACGCGGTCAGCACCCCCAGCCGAGGTTCCGCCGCCAACGGCAGCCATAGGCCCGCCGCGCGCGCCGCCATATCCGCCAACAACAGCAGCAACGCGCCGCCCGCCATGCTCGGCCACAACAGCGCGCCCGGCCGTTCCCCTACCAACGGCCGCAACAAATTCGGCACGATCAGCCCGACGAACCCAATACCCCCCGCCACCGCCGCCCCCGCGCCCACCGCCAGCGCCACCCCCAACACCGCCCGCCGCAATGTCCGCGGCACCGGAGTCCCCAGACTCGCCGCCGTCTCCTCGCCAAGGCTCAGCGCGTCCAACCCCGGCCCCAGCCGCAGCAGCAGCGCGCACCCCAGCACCACCGGAGGCCCCGCCAGCGCCAGATGCATCAACGTGCGATCCTCCAGCCCTCCCATCAGCCAGAATGTTATCTCATACAGAGCGAACGGGTTCGGCGCCGCGCTCAGCGCCAGCGACAACAGCGCCGACGCCAACGCCGCCACCGCAACCCCCGCCAGGATCAGCCCCGGCCCGGACTGCGCCCGCCGGAATACGAACAGCAGCGCCAGACACCCCACCGCGGCCCCCGCAAAACCGCCCAGCGGCAAAGCTGGCGGAAATGCCGCCGAAATCCCCCAGTAGAACACCGCCACCGCCCCCAGCGCCGCGCACCCCCCGACACCAAGCACCCCAGGGTCCGCCAACGGATTTCGCAATACCCCCTGCAACACCGCCCCCGATAATCCGAGCCCCGCGCCCACCAGCAACGCCAGCCCGGTCCGCGGTACCCGCAACTGCCACAAAATGCCCCAATCCGGCACCCCAAGCCCGGCCGCGCCCAGCATTAGCGACAGCAGCGTAAGCATCAGGACAAGGCAGGAAGCAGTTCTTTTTTGAAAAAAAGAACCCAAGAACTTTCTTCCCTCAAGAGTAAAAGTTTTTTGGTTCTTTTTTTCAAAAAAGAACTGCTTCACTTACTCAGAATCTCCACCGCACCAACCGACCAAGGCCCCGGGCACGTCACCAGCGCCGGCGGCACCGCCATTCGCTTGATAGTGGCCAATGCCGGATGAGACAGCATGTCCGTCGAGAGCGACGGAAACGCCGGCGCCTGCGCCGTCACCAGCACATCCGGCGGATGCATCAGCATCGTCTCCAACCCCACGACCCGCCCGTTGCCCACATCCGCAAACCCCGCCCTCCGCAGCAAAGTGTCGGCGAAACTGCCCGGCCCCGCCGTGTAGCCGCGCGCCTCCCAGAAGATCGCCTGCCCCCGCGCTTTCACCTGAATGGCCCCCAGCCGCGCCCGCATGTCTGTCACCATCGCGGCCCCGCGCCGCGCGACCCCCAGCGCAGCCGCAACCGTCCCCACCTCACTCGCCACACCGCCAAAATCGGTCGGTTCCGATACCTGAACCACCCGCACCCCCCGCGCGCGCAGCACCATCAGGGCCGCCTGCGCGCCATATTCCCCGGCCAACACCATGTCCGGCCGCAAACGCAACACCGCTTCCGCGTCCGGACGCACCCACGGCAACAAAGCTGCCTCGGCCGCTACGGGTGACAAGGTCGGATCCCGCGCCAACGGGCTTAATGCGGACACCCGCTCGGGCGCCAACTTCACAAGTAAGGCGTCGGTGCACAAATTAAGCGACACGACCCGGGCGGAATACGCCGGTTCATGGGCAACCATCAGAAACAAAGAAGGTAGGAAGTATTTCCTTTTTGAAAAAAAGAAACAAAAAACTTTTTCATTCAAGAAGGGAAAGATTCTTTTTTTCAAAAAAAGATAGCTTCTTCTAAATCCGCACGACGCCGCTATGCTTGGCCTTGTGCTCCGGCTCAACGTGGATGTTCACCACCAGGTGCGACATGCGCTCACGAAACGCCGCCTCGATGCGGTCGCAGATTTCGTGCGCCGCCGCCACCCGCATGTCACCCGGCACCACCAGATGGAACTCCAGAAACGTCGTCTGCCCCGCCTGCCTCGTGCGCAGATCGTGCGCCTCCAACGCCCCGCCGCCGAATTCGCCGATCACCGCCTGTATATCGGCCAGCGTGCGATCGTCCAAAGCCTCGTCCATCAGCCCCCCGACCGACGCCTTGATCAGCCGCACGCCCGACCACAGCACATACACCGCCGTCAACGACGCAACCGCCGGGTCCAGCCACAACTTGCCGGTAAACACCACCAGCACCACGCCCACCGCAATTCCGCACGACGTCGCCACATCCGCCAGCAAATGCCGCGCATCAGCCGCCAGCGCCGGTGACCGCGCCCGCAGCGACACCCGCAACAGCAACTGTGCCCAGCCGAAATTGGCGACCGTAGCCACCATGTTCAGCCCAATGCCCAGAAACGGCGTGTCCGGCCGATGCGGATGATGCCACGCAAACCATGCGCTCTGTAGAATGGACGCCGCCGCCGCCACAATCAGCGCGCCCTCCACCGCGGCGGCAAGAAACTCCGCCTTCGCATGCCCAAACGGATGATCGCGGTCCGCCGGCTGGTTGGCGATGTGCAAGGCGTAAAGGGCAATGACACTGGCGGCAACGTTCACCACCGTCTCCAGCGCATCCGAATACAACGCAGCACTGCCCGTCAGCCACCAGGCCGCCGCCTTCAAAGCCAACACGGCAAAACCCACCGCGATGCTGCCGGCCGCGATCCGGGTGGCTGTCTTCAAGCGTTTGTCACCCTTAGAAGGAAGGCCACGGGCGCTGCCCCCCGCGCTACCCCCCTGACTTCTTAAACAAATGGGGTCTGGGAAGTGTCCCCGTCGTGCGAAGCACGCATTCGCGTGTCGTGCAAAGCACGCATTCGCGTGACGTGCGAAGTACTCATTCGCGTGACGGGGTCCAGGGGCAGAGCCCCTGGCCTTCCTTTTAACTACGACACCCGCTCGATCATAGCCCGCGCCGCATCCGGCGCGCGGGCTTTATCGCCGCTGATGAAATAAACGAAGCAGTCGACGCCACCTCGGCCCTTGGTGGGGGCTGGATTGCTAAGCTCCAGATCGGTGACATTACGGCCCGCGCGCCACCGCAGCAGGCGATCCGCCCATGCATCGAGTGCAGCGGCGTCATAGCCTTCGGGGGCATCAGCCGCGTTGCGCTGCAGGCGAAGATAGCAAAAATCCGCCGTGCGATCGCCGCGCAGCGCCTGCTTATCGGAGTCGACGATCACACTGGCAACGCCGGCCGACCGCAGCAGCGCAATCCAGGCGGCGTCATCAAAGCTGGGGTGACGCGCCTCGATCGCATGGCGCAACTTCAGTCCGTCCAGGCGCGGCGGCAAACACCCCAGAAACGCCGCCGACTGCTCCGGATCGAATCTCCGCGTGGTGGGAAACTGCCACAGGATGGGACCCAACTTGCGGCCCAGGGCGCTAATGCCGGACTTCAAAAACCGTTCGATCGCCGGCCCGGAGTCGGCCAGCACCTTGCCATGCGTGGTGGCGCGGTGCGCCTTCACCGCAAACACGAAATCCTTCGGCGTTGCCGCAGCCCACGCGGCAAAACTCGACGCCACCTGGTGCCGGTAGAACGTGCCATTGATTTCGATCGACGTCAGTTCGCGGCTGGCGTATTCAAGCTCCCGCGCACGGGGTAGCCCCGCCGGATAAAAACTGCCCCGCCACGGCGGAAAATTCCAGCCGCCGATGCCTACCCCGATCGCCGCCATGCCGCCGTGATCCGCGCAATACCATGTGGATTTGGCCTATTCGGCTTTGGTGGGCTCCCACAGTTCCACCTTCATGCCGGCCGGGTCCATGATCCATGCGAAGTTGCCGATATTCTCCATCGTCTGGCGATCGAGAATGGGCACGCCCTCCTCGGTGACCTTCGCCAGCATCGCCTCGAGATCGTCCACCATCAGGTTGATCATGAAGTTGTGCGTGGACGGTTCGAAATATGTCGTGTCCTCGGCGAATGGACCCCACACCGAGTAACCCCGCGGTATGGGCGGAAACATGGCGCCGCCCCAATCTGTGATGTCGAACCCCAGAACCCGTGCATACCACGCACGCAGGGTGGCGAGGTCCGCCGCCTTGAAGAACACCCCACCAATGCCGAGAACTTGCGCCACTTCGGCAACGTAGCGGCGGCGGTCAGTTCAGCCAAGGGGGCAGCATCGGAAAGCAGTTCTTTTTTGAAAAAAAGAACCAAAACACTTTTGTTACACAGCCACGCATCGTCTTGCATAATAAGAAGTTTTTTGTTTCTTTTTTTCAAAAAAGAAATACTTGCTTTCTCCTTCCTACCTTGGCTTGGCCAATGTCGGCAGCACGCCCCGCACCAGCGCATCGACTTTCGGATCCGCTTCATGCGCGCACAGATCCTGCAACATCCGCGGTGTCCAGAACGACACGAGGTGCGCGCGTATACCCTCCAGCGCGGCCGCTTCAGGGTAGGACCGGAAAAAGCCGGCTATCTGATTTGCCATGCGAACCAGTTTCGCCCCTTCCGCGCCCGGCGCCTCCGTCACAAGCTACTCCGCCGCCGCCGCCAGCGGCGCAATCCGTTTCAACGCCACCTCATTTTCCGCGAACATCTCCTGCCAGTCGGCCAGCCGGTTCGTCGGCCGCACCTGCACCGCCGTCACCTTATATTCCGGACAATTCGTCGCCCAATCGGAAAACTCCGTCGTAATGACGTTGGTGCCCGATTTGGCGTGGTGAAACGTGGTATAAACCACGCCGGGCTGCACCCGCTCGGTGAGATGCGCGGCCAGCGCGATCTCGCCGCTGCGGCTCGCAAGCATCACCAGATCGCCCTCCACAATGCCGCGGCTTTCCGCATCGAAAGGGTGAATTTCCAGCACGTCCTGTTGATGCCACCTGATGTTTTCGGTGCGCAGCGTCTGCGCCCCGACATTGTATTGCGACAGGATGCGCCCAGTGGTGAGCAGCAACGGAAAGCGCGGACCCGTGCGCTCCTCGGTCGCGATATACTCGGTAATCATGAACTTGCCGCTGCCGCGCACAAAGCGATCCACATGCATGGTGGGCGTGCCGAGCGGAGCTTCGTCGTTACAGGGCCACTGCACCGAGCCCACCTCCGCCAGCCGCTTGAACGATACGCCGGCGAAAGTCGGTGTCAGCGCGGCAATTTCGTCCATGATTTCGCTCGGATGGGTATAATTCATCCGATAACCGAGCGCGTTCGACAGCGCGACAGTGGTTTCCCAATCGGCCATGCCCGCCATCGGCGGCATTACCTTGCGCACCAGGTTGATCCGCCGTTCCGCGTTGGTGAACGTGCCATCCTTCTCCAGGAACGAACTCCCCGGCAGAAACACATGCGCGTATTTCGCCGTCTCGTTCAGGAACAAATCCTGCACCACCACGCACTCCATGGCCTCCAGCGCGGCAATCACATGGTGCGTATTAGGGTCGGACTGGGCAATATCCTCGCCCTGGATATAGATGCCGCGGAAGCGGCCCTCTACCGCCTCGTCCAGCATGTTGTTAATGCGCAAACCGGGCTCCGGCCGCAGCTTGGAGCCCCACACCGCATCGAACATCTCGCGCGTCGCGTCGTCCGACACATGGCGGTAGCCCGGCAATTCGTGCGGGAACGACCCCATGTCGCACGAGCCCTGCACGTTGTTCTGACCTCGCAGCGGATTGATGCCGACGCCCTCGCGCCCGATATTACCCGTCGCCATCGCCAGGTTCGCCATCGCCATGACCGTCGTCGACCCCTGGCTATGCTCGGTTACGCCGAGACCGTAATAAATCGCTGCATTCCCGCCGGTGGCATACAGCCGGGCAGCGCCACGGATTTCCGCGGCGGCCACGCCGGTCTGCGCCTCCACGGCCTCCGGCGCATGGCGAGGATCGGCCACAAAGCGTGCCCAGGATTCGAAATCCGCCAGATCGCACCGCTCACGCACGTATTGCTCGGCGACCAGCCCCTCGGTCACGATCACATGCGCCATGGCGTTCAGTACTGCCACGTTGGTGCCCGGCCGCAGCGGCAAATGGTGCTGCGCCTGGATATGCGGCGACCGCACCAGATCGATATGGCGCGGATCGACCACAATCAGCTTGGCGCCGGCGCGCAGGCGCCGCTTCATGCGCGAGGCAAATACCGGATGCGCGTCGGTCGGGTTGGCGCCAATCACCAGAATGACGTCGGCCTTGTCCACCGAGGCAAAATCCTGCGTCCCGGCCGACGTCCCGAACGTCACCTTCAGCCCGTACCCGGTCGGCGAATGACACACCCGCGCACACGTATCGACGTTATTATTGCCGAACCCCGCCCGCACCAGCTTCTGCACCAGATAGGCTTCCTCGTTGGTGCAGCGCGACGACGTAATACCGCCAATCGAATCCACGCCGAACGCCGCCTGCAAACGATGGAATTCCGCGGCCGCATGCGCCAGCGCCTCCTGCCAGGAAACCTCGCGCCACGGATCGGTAATTTTCGCCCGAACCATCGGCTTCGTAATGCGATCCTTATGCGTCGCATAGCCGTAGGCGAACCGGCCCTTCACGCAGCTATGACCCGCATTGGCGCCGCCATGCTTGTAGGGCGTCATGCGCACCACGCGGTTGCCTTGCATTTCCGCCTTGAACGAGCAGCCAACGCCGCAATAGGCGCAGGTCGTCACCACCGAATGTTCCGGCTGCCCGTGCTCGATAACAGTCTTCTCGGTCAATGTCGCGGTCGGGCACGCCTGCACGCAGGCGCCGCACGACACGCATTCGGAGCCGAAGAAATCCGTATTCCCCGGCGCCACGCGGGACTCAAAGCCGCGGCCCGCAATGGTCAGCGCGAACGTCCCCTGCACCTCCTCGCAGGCCCGCACACAGCGGTTGCAAACAATGCATTTCGACGCATCGTAGGTAAAATACGGATTAGATTCGTCCTTGGCATCGTGGATATGGTTTTTGCCACCGTAACCATAGCGCACTTCGCGCAGGCCGACAGCGCCCGCCATGTCCTGCAACTCGCAATCCCCGTTCGCCGCGCACGTGAGGCAATCGAGCGGATGGTCGGAAATATACAATTCCATCACGCCACGCCGCAACCTGGCCAGCCGGTCGTTCTGCGTATGCACCACCATGCCGTTCTCGGCCGGCGTGGTGCACGAGGCCGGCGTCCCGCGGCGCCCGTCGATCTCCACCAGGCACAACCGGCACGACCCAAACGGCTCCAGCGAATCCGTCGCGCACAGCTTCGGTATCTGCGTGCCCAAGTGCGAAGCCGCCGCCATGACACTTGTGCCCGCCGGCACACTCACCGTCAGCCCGTCAATGGTCAGCGTAACGGTCTGTTCCGAAACCCGTATCGGCGTCCCGTAATCCAGTTCCGTAATCAGCGACATTTGGAACATCTCCTTCGGAGCGAGAGTTTTTGCTTCTTTTCTTCAAAAAAGAAGAATCTTTCGTCTTACGCCACGGCCAACTCCGCAAAGTCACCGGCGAAGTGGCGCAACGCGCTTTGCACCGGCAAGGGTGTCAACCCCCCCATGGCGCAGAGCGATCCGTCGGTCATCAATTCGCAAAGATCCTGCACCACCGCCAGGTTCTTCTCGCGTTGTTGCCCCGCAACAATCTTGTCGATCGCCTCCACGCCGCGCGTCGCGCCAATCCGGCACGGCGTGCATTTGCCGCACGATTCAACGGCACAAAACTCAAACGCAAACCTCGCCTGCCGCGCCATGTCCACGCTGTCGTCGAACACCACAATGCCGCCATGCCCGAGCATGGCCTGCGCGCCGGCCAACGCCTCGTAATCGAGCGGAACATCCAGCATATGCGCCGGCAAATAAGCACCCAGCGGACCCCCCACCTGCACCGCGCGCACCGGCCGCCCGCTTGCCGTGCCGCCGCCGAAATCCTCGATCACCTCGCGCAGGCTGATGCCGAACGCATATTCGATCAGTCCGCCACGCTTGATGTTGCCGCCCAACTGGATCGGCAACGTGCCGCGCGACCGCCCCATGCCGTAATCCGCGTAGGCCTGGCCGCCATGCGCCAGAATCCACGGCACCGCGGCCAAGGTCATGACGTTATTGACCAGTGTCGGTCTGCCCATGAAACCGTGCAGCGCTGGAATGGGCGGCTTGGCCCGCACGATGGCACGCTTGCCCTCCAGGCTCTCCAGCATGGAGGTTTCCTCGCCGCAAATATAAGCCCCGGCGCCAATGCGCAGTTCCAATTCGAACGCGTGCGGCGAACCGAGCACCGACGCCCCGATCATCCCCTCCCGCCGCGCAATCGCAATCGCCTGGCTAAAAATGGCGGCGGCAACGGGATACTCGGACCGCAAATAAACCAATCCCTTGGTGGCGCCGGTCGCAATACCGGCAATCACCATGCCCTCGATCAGGCAAAAAGGATCGCCCTCCATCAACAACCGGTCGGCGAACGTTCCGGAATCCCCCTCATCCGCATTGCAAATGACATACTTGCGGTCGGCCTGCGCCTGGCCAACCGTATTCCATTTGATGCCGGCCGGAAATCCCGCCCCGCCGCGGCCACGCAGCCCCGATGCCTTCACCGCCTCGACAATCGCACCGGGCGCCATGGTCAGCGCGCGTTGCAGCCCCGCGAGCCCCCCGTTGGCACGGTACGCCTCCATCGACAGCGGATCGGTAATGCCGCAGCGTTCGAAAGTAAGCCGATGCTGCCGGGCCAGATAAGGCATGTCCTGCGGCCGCCCGACGCACAGCGCGTGCGGCCGCCCCTCCAGAAACCCCGAATCGAGCAGCCCCTCGACGTCAGACGGCGCCACATTACCATACGCAATGCGGCCGCCGGGCGTGGCAACTTCCACCAGCGGCTCCAGCCATTGCAACCCGCGCGAGCCGTTGCGCACAATGCAAATGTCGGCGCCGCGGCGCTCCGCGTCCGCCCCGATCGAAGCGGCAACCTGATCCGCGCCCAGCGCCACCGCCATCATGTCACGCGGCACAAACACCGTAACGGTCATATTGCCACCCTGGCTGCCATTGGGGCGCCATCGCCCGCCCGCAGCGCGGCGCGCAGCCCGGCCGCCGTCATCCGCGCCATCGGCGCATCATCCAGCATCGCCGACGGCCCGCACGCACAGAGGCCCAGACAAAACACCGGTTCCACGGTAACGCCGCCATCCGCCGTGGTGCCGTGCCACGACACCCCCAACTCGCCCAGCACCTGCTGATGCAGCGCGTCGGCGCCCGCCGCCTGGCACGCCTCGGCCCGGCACAGCTTCAAAACCCGCCGCCCGGCCGGTTCGGCGCGGAAATCATGGTAGAACGTGATGCAGCCATGCACTTCGGCGCGCGACATGTTCAGCGCCTCGGCCACCATCGGCACCACCTCGCGCGGTACATAACCGAATGTGGCCTGCACCGCGTGCAGAATGGGCAAGGTGGCGCCTTCCAACCCAACAAGGCCGGCAATGATGTCTGCCGCCCGTCCCGCGTCCCAATCCTCGTAGTCGGCCATGTCCTTCCTGACGCTTCTCAACAGACGACATTAGGGCCGTGCGTGGTTGGCGATCAATTAAGCTGATGGGTCGGATAACATTGGTTTTTTGTGAAGAAAGGAAGCCGTTCCCTTTTGAAAAAAAGCACCAAAAAACTCTTTGCTCTATGGTTCCGCCGACGCCAGGGCATGCGCTTCCGCGATCAATGCCTGCACGATCGGCATTGGTGGGTCGGTATGCGGCACCACCAGCCCGATCACATGCGACACCTCGGGCTCCACGATCGGCACCGCCCGCACCCGGCTGGTCACCCCCAGCGTATCCGCCAGCACCGCCGGCACGACGGAACTCCATTTCGCCGTTCTCACATGCGTTAGCAGCACCACCATGGAGTTGCTTTCCAAGGTCGGCGCCGGCTCGCCCCCGGCGTCGCGGATATGCTTGTCGATAATCCGCCGGTTCTGCATGTCCGGCGTTAGCAGGCACAGCGGTATTTTCCCCACATCCGCCCAGGTCACGCGATCGACCTTGCCATGCGGCCCGTCCGCCGCGGTCAGCAGGCAATAACGCTCCTTGTACAGCGGCACCGTGGTCACGCGCCCAAGTTTCTCATTGTCCAGATACGTCACCGCCGCATCCAGTTGCGCCTGTTCGATCAGCGCCAGCAGCTCGTCGGACGTCGCCGACTGCACCGAGAACCGCACGCCGGGGAACTTGTCCCGATACGGCGTGGTCAGGCGCGCAATCATCGGCAGCACGGTCGGAATGCCCCCCAGCCGCAAATGCCCGGAAAGATTGCCCCGCATCGCGCTGACGTCCTGCTGCATCGCCTTCGTGTCGGCCACGATCCGGCGCGCCCAGGTCAGTACACGTTCCCCTTCCGGCGTAAACCCCTGGAAGCGTGAGCCGCGATGCACCAGCATCACCCCAAACCGCGCCTCCAGCTGCTTCACAGCGGCCGACAGCGTCTGCTGCGTGACCCCGCTGCGTTCGGCGGCATGCCCGAAATGTTTTTCCTGCTCGAGCGCCAGCAGCAATTCCAGACGATCGATCATATGTTACACATCCGAAGAAACAGTCCTGTCTCAAAGAAACAACCTACTTCCGCTGCGCTTCCTTGCGTCATTGTGCCACCGGCTCCTGCCACGCGCCTTGCGTAACAGCGCCATTCACCCCCACGCGCGGATTGCCCGCAATGTCGAACCCGCCGATAACATTGGCCGGCAGATCAACGCCCGCCCCTACCGCCGGCGAGCCGGCCTGAACATCGAGATATGGCCGCTTCAGATTGGCGAATTGCGGGTCCGAAAAAGCCGACTGCGCGTCCTGCAAGCTGCCGGCCAGATAGGCGGCGTAGCTATTGTAATGCTTGCGGTCCCATTGGAACAACGCGTTCCCGGCCCCCGCCGGCAAATAATAAAGGTTGTTGTTCAGCACTGCCGGATTCGCCTCGGTGTCGGTGAAGTTGTGCACCATGAGACCTTGCGGGCCGGCATAGACGATATTGTTTTGGAACAGATTGTTCGTTGCGTAATACTGGATCTGGAACTCGCCGCTGCCGGTCCGTTTGGTATCATTGCCGAACAGCGTGTTGTTGACGATGGTAATGTGATCGCTGCCGCCGCGGGCGCGACCGTAGCCGCCGATGGAAACCCCGTTGCTGTTGTTTTCATACACCACATTGTTGCGTGCCGTGACGTAGCTGGTCACGCGCGTGTCGTGTTCGCTGGCCATCTCGATGCCAAGGTCGGTATTGTGCACGGTATTCTGCTCGATGACGATCCTGGTGCCGCCATCGACATAGATGCCGTCGGACGCATATTGCTTCCCGTAATCGGGATTGCCGTAGGATGTGATGTTATAAACCAGGTTGCCGCGAATTTCACCGTGGCGGGCCCGATCGTAGGCGGGGTTGGGGGATACCCGTTCGTAGCCGATTGCATCGATACCAATATTGTCGTTGTCGTGCACGCGATTGCTCAGCACCGCGAAACCGTCCACGTTGCCGTCCAGCGACATAGATTCGCTGCAGCCGGTCACCAGCCTGTCCAATTCGTTGCCGCTGATTGCCAGATTGCTGATCGAAACGGGCGCGCGATTGCCATAAACCGCCATGCCGAGCGCGTCCGAACCGCATTGTTTCGGCGTCGTATGCGCGGTGGTGATGATGTCGTGGATGTGGTTATTGATGATCTGCACGCCATCGCCGGCGCCGGTGATGTAAATGCCGATCGGCACCTGCGCGCGGCGCGTGGTGGTGTAGTTGCGCAATTCGAAACCTTCGATAATCACGTCGCCGACACTGTGCAGCGTAACCAATCCGTTCTGGCCGCCTGGAATTGGCAGGAAGCTGCCGTCGATCGTTGCCGTCTCGCCAGGATAGCTCGCGAACGTAATCGGCGCCGCTTGCGTTCCTGACTGTTTCAGCGTGAGCAGCTTGTGGTAAACACCGCCGCGCGCCAGCACCGTATCGCCGGGTCGTGCCACGCCCGCCGCATGCTGCAACGTTGCGAACGGTGCCTTCAAAGTGCCGGGATTGGCGTCGCTGCCATTGGTGGCCACATACCAGGTGGTCCCGCTTAGCGGCCCACTGAGCAGGCTCACCGTGGCGGTGGCGCTCTGCGTCGGATCGTCAACCGAAACCGCGGTGATGGTCGCCACTGCCGGGCGCGGCGGTGTGCCCGGCGCCGTATAAACGCCTTGTTGCGTTATGCCGTTGCCGGTCGCGTTGTCCACCTGCCAGACAACCCCGCCCCTCGTGTCGGACGTAAAAGTAAGGGTCTGCCCCGGCTGCAACTGGGCATAAGGCGGTGAGATTGTCACCGCGAACGCTGGTTGACCGGCCATCAACACGAGCGAAATCGTACAGAGGCCCCGCCGCATGGTGTCTTCTCTCCCTGGACCGTGGCTTATCAGGATAGGCTCCGCGCGGCAAAAACAATGCCTTTCGGTTGCCGCCATCGGGCGCACTGACCGGCCGGCAACCCAGCCAACGGCCCCTTTGGCCGGGTTTTCAATCGCCTGGCGGGCCAAAACGGTTGACGCAATGGCCGCAAGGGTCAAATCTTCGGCTGGATCGGTGTTCACATCGGAAATGCCGACGCAGGCCGTTCGAAGGTTCCGCATTACACCGCTATGGTCGGTGTATTTCTCGGTCGCTGATACCACGATGCTTTGATTTGGACCCCCGAATGCCAGATGCCGGCGAGACGAATTGGCCTGCCACCCGCACGGCGTTCGGCGGCCGCGTTGCGCAGAACGACTCTGTCTGGCGGCGGTCCCTGCTGGCGGGATCTATCCTCCTCGCCTGCCTGGTTCTGCAGGCCGTGCTCGATGCCCGTCTGCCGGACCTGCCGCCCTTCCTCACCCTGTTTCCGGCGGTCGCCGTGACAGGGCTGGTTGCCGGCGCCGGGGCCGGGGCGGTGGTCTGCCTTCTGGGCGGTGTTGCCGCGGATTATTTCTGGATCAATCCCCGCTTGGCCCTTGGCCCGCTGGCATTTTCCGATGCCGCCGGCCTGGCGCTCTATGTCGCGGCGAGCGCCTTCGTCCTCGCCGCAACCCATCTCTCCCGCGCGGCCCGCACGCGGGCGCAGGCCTATTTCGAGGTCGCCGAAGTCATGCTCGTGGTGGTCGGCACCGATCGTCGTATCAAGGCAATCAACCGGCACGGCGCGGCGCTGCTGGGGGCTGCGCGCGCCGCCGATCTGATCGGCCAGGACTGGTTCGAATGCTACGTGCCGGCGGCGGAGCGCGAAGCGCGCCTGCGTTTCTGGACCCAGGCGTTGGAGAATTTCACGCTCGCGCCTTACGAAAGCGAAATCGTCGGCCTCGATGGCTCGCGCCGCCGGATCAGGTGGCGTCAGTCGATCATGCGCGATGCCAGGGGACGCGCCAGCGCCGTGCTCGCCTCGGGCGACGACGTGACGGACGCGCGCGACACCGAAGCGGCGTTGCGCCGCAGCGAGGCGCGGCTGAATGCGGTGCTGCGCCAGGTGCCCGCCGCGGTTTCCATCATCGAACCGCCCGATGGCCGCCTCACCTTGCGCAGCGACAGGTCCCAGGAGGTGCTGGGGCATCTGCCGATCCTCAGCGGCAATGCCGTGTCATGGCAGCATTACGGCGGCATCCACGCCGACGGCACGCCCTTCGCGCCCACCGATTATCCGATCATGCGCGCCTTGCGTACCGGCGAGACGGTGGAAGCCGAGCAATTCAAATATCGCAGGCCGGACGGTGGCCTGATCGATCTGGAAGTCTACGCCGCACCGATCCGCGACCAGGACGGCACCTTGTTCGCGGCTTTCGGTATCGCGTTCGACATATCCGTGCGGGCCGACGCGGAGCGCAAGCTGCGGGTCATGCTGAATGAGCGCGAATTGCTGCTGCGTGAGGCAGACCACCGGATCAAGAATTCGCTGCAGCTTGTGGTCGCGATGCTGAGCCTGCAACGCCGGCATGCCGCCAGCCCGGAAACCGCGGATGCGCTGGCCGGCGCCATTGCGCGCGTCAACGCGGTGGCCGAGGCACATCTCGCGCTGCAACTGAGCAACGACCTGCAAACGGTCGATTTCCCGGACATGCTGGCGGCGATCTGCCGCAGGTTGAATGCGCTGAGCGATACAATAAGGGTGACATGCGCGTGTGGATCGCCCGTGGTGCTTGAGGTGGACCGCGCCATTCCGCTGGCGCTGATCATCAGCGAGCTGATCACCAACGCCTTGCGTCACGCCTATGCCGGCCGCCAGGACGGCGAGGTGCAAGTCACCGCGATGCTCGACGGTTACGATATCGTTCTCACCGTGCGGGATTTCGGCGCCGGCTTCGACGCCGCCACGCGCCGCCCCGGCCTCGGCTCCCGCGTCACCGTGAGCCTCGCCACCAAGATCGGCTGCACCCTGCAAACGCAATCGCGCCCCGGCGAAGGCACCTGCGTCACCCTGCGCCTGCCTGCCGGTGGACCAGGCGACTCACCCGAAGCGCCCGCGCAAGCCGATAACGTTCCCGAAAAAATGCCCCAGCCGCAGTAGGAGCGGATCGGCGAAGCGCCATCCGCGACCGCCAGTGAAAGGAAGTATTTCTTTTTGAAAAAAACAAAAAACTTTTGGTTTTTTGGCGCCCTCGTCGGGCCACCGAATGCGTGCACCGTACCTCAAACCTGGTCGAAGAATCGAGGATAAGCGTTCCGCACCTCGTCCGCGTTCCTTATCAACTCCGCCAGATTTCTGGAGTTCTGCTTCGCCAGGTGTGTCACAAAATCGACGTGAAACGGAAAACCAAAAAAGTCGGAGAGCTGGCCGCACGTATTCTCCCAGCCCGATTCCGTTGTAAAATCCTCGTAATGGACCTGCAGGTAATTCCTGTCCCGATAATTCCAATTTACCACCCGGTCCTGCAGCTCATAGTTTTCTATCTGCAACGCAAGCCGTTCCAGGTCCAGATAAATCGGGCTATTCTCCGCGGGAGTGCTACCGTGCGCCCGAACGCCGCGCTTCTTTCGTGCCTCCATCGTCACGCGTGAGACGATCGCAGCAAGCGTATTACGCCGTCGCATATGCAGAATGCCGTAATCCGAGGATTTCAGGTGATGATGAAAATCCCTGATCTGCTGCGCCTGAGACAGCTTCACGTCCACGCCCACGGCCTGCCTGCCGCGTTTCTCCTTGCGGCCCGCCAGGTGATCGAAATAAGGCATGATCTCCCGGCCCATGTTTCTCGGCAGTATCAAATCCGGATCGTCCTCGAGCTTGGCCGCGAGATATGCATACCATCCCCACCCGAACTTGCTTGGGAAGAACGCCTCGTTATAGAGGTGCAAGCTCTTGTGCTGGTTCACCAGACTTCGAAACACGGTGGTGCCGGTTCTTTTGTGTGCCAACAGAATGAATCGCATAACCATATCCGGACGAAAATGAGGTGCGTGGAACGCCGGCAGCGGATCACCAAATGCACGCCAGCCAAGGAGCAAAAGTTTTTTTGGTTTCTTGTCAAAAAAGAACTGCTTCCTTCTCCTCCTCCAAAAACGCCGCCGTCTGCCGCGCCGCCTCCGCCAACCCCATCCGCATCACCTGCACCCCCTGCGGAAACGCCGACAGCAGCCGCGACGGCATGCGACGGTCCAGCAGCACGAACACCCCCCGATCGCTCGCCACGCGAATCAGCCGCCCAAACGCCTGCCGCAGGCGCAACCGCGCGATCCGGTCATCGTACCCCATGGTGTCGCCGCCGGACAGATGAATGCGTCGCTCACGGTGCAGAATGTCCGGCCGCGGCCAGGGCACCTTTTCGAACACCACCAGCCGCAGCGCCCGCCCGGGCACATCCACCCCGTCGCGCATCGCATCAGTACCCAGCAGGCACGAGTCCGCCTCGGTCCGAAAAATGTCCACCAGCGTGGCGTTGTCCATCGGGTCCACGTGCTGCGCGAGCAGCGGAATTCCCGCCTCCTCCAGCGCCGGCGCTATCCGCGCATGCACCGCCTGCAGCCGGGAAATGGCGGTGAACAGCCCGAGCGCCCCACCCCCCGCCGCCAGAAACAGCGTCCGATACGCCGCCGCCAGCGCCGCCACGTCGTTGGTAACATCGGTCACCAGAAAGCACCGTGTCTGCCGCGCGTAATCGAACGGGCTCCCCAGCGCCGCCCGATACGGCGTGCTTTGCAAATGCGGCGCCCCGACCCGCGCTTCCGCGGCTTCCCACCCCGCCTCCGGATCGCCCGCCGACGTATCCCGCAACGTGGCGCTGGTCACCAGCAGCCCATGCGCCGGCCCCCCCAGCGTCAGCGCAAACGGATGCGTCGGATCGAGGTGGTGCCGCGCATAGGACGCATCGAAGTCCTGCCCCTCCCGCCGCGCCAGCACCAGGAAATGCACGTAGGTCGGGCGCTCCCCCGGCTCCTTGTCCGTCTCCGTCAGAGTGCCCAGCATGCTGACCCACATATTTACATGGTCCAGCGCCCGGTGCTGCAACCCCCGCACCGCCGCCTCGATCCGTTCGCGCGTCGTGCTGTCGAGCTCGTCGGCTTCCCGATCCAGCTTTTCGCCCAGCCGGTGGATCAGCGTGCGCAACGGCTCCGCCAGCCGCGCCAGCGCCCGCACCAGGGTAGGTGCCGCCGCCAGCACCGCGTCGCACACCGGGAACGCGTCAACCTCCTCGCTATTGCGGCTGCCGCGCTCGTCCGGCACGCGGGCCAGCACCTGCGCGCGCACCCCCGCCAGGAACGCCTCGAACGGATTACGGCCGCCCGGAATAGACCCCGCGAGTTCCGGCGGAGGCGCCTCGTGCAGCCGCATCGACCATCCCGGCGCCGGCAACGCGCGCGCCGCCTGCAGCACCGCCTCCAGCGGCGCCTCAAGATCCTTGTCGCCCACCACCAACTCATCCAGCCGCCGCTTCAGCCCCCGCGCGCGCGACGAACCGCCCTCCGCCCCCAGCAGCCAGCGCCGCAACTCCGCGCCCTCGGCGCCGGATATCTCCGCCGCGAACGCCGCATCGGCCGCCTCGAAAACATGGTGCCCCTCGTCGAACACATACCGCGTCGGCACGTTGGCATCGTCCAACCCCCCGAGCGCCGCCTGCGTCATCACCAGCGCATGGTTGGCAACCACCAGATCGGCGGTGCGCGCCCGCCGGATCGTGTGCTCGATGAAGCACTTCTTGTAATGCGGGCAGGCGCCGTGAATGCACTCGCCGCGCCGGTCGGCCAGCCCCAAGGTCGCCATGCTGCCGAACAATTCGCCGAACCAGCCTGGCAGATCGCCGCCCAGCAGGTCGCCGTCCGACGTCGCCGCCACCCACCGCGCCAGCAGCCCGAGCGGAATAAGCCGCCCGCTCCCGCCCCCCAGCACGCCTGAGACGGCATCCTCCATATTCAGCAGGCAAAGGTAATTTTCCCGCCCCTTGCGCACCACTACCCGCCGCCGTCGTTCGGCGGGATCGGGAAACAGACGCACCAGTTCGGCATCGATCTGCCGCTGCAAATGCTTGGTGAACGTGCTGATCCACACCGGCCCATGGTTGCGCTCAGCCCACAGGCTGGCCGGCGCGATATAGCCCAGCGTCTTGCCGGTGCCCGTGCCGGCCTCCGCCAGCACAAAGTGCGGCGCCCCCTCCGTCTGCCGCGGCGCGAACGCGGCGCTCACCGCGTCGGCATAGTCCGCCTGGCCCGGCCGCTGCTCGGCGCCCGGCCCCAGAATGGCCGCCAACCGCGCCCGCGCCTCGCCGGGCGCCACCGGGTGCGCCGAGGGTTTCGGCGGCGGCGGCAATTCCTCCCATTCGTGCAGCCGGCGCCATGGCCGAAACCCGTCCTGTCCGGGCGGCGATGGCGGCAGCGCCGACTTGATCGCCGGCGCCCACAGCCAGCCCACCCGACCCATGCGGTCCGCAATGCCGCCCGCGAATTGGTTCAGCGGCACCGCAGCGCCCGCCCGCAGCCGGTGCAGCAGCGCCTGCACCAGATCGGGCAGCAATGCCGCCGACTCCTCCAGCGTCTCGGGCGGCTTCAAGTCCAGCGCCAGCGCCAGGCCCCGCGGCGTCGGCGCGGCACGCCGCGCCGGCAGCACGAAAGCGAAAAGCTCCAGCAAATCCAGCGCCGGTGCCCCCGCCTTCAGCCCCAGCCGCCGAAAAGTCGCCGGCGCATGCACCACCAGCGGCGGCCGCATCGACTTCAGCGCCGCCACCGCCTCCGCCGAACTCAAGGTCAGCAATTCCCCATCCGCCGTCAAAATGGCAGCCCGAGCATGCCCAGCAACAACAGCAGGTGCGGCAGCGATCATGCCGAACATATAGACGAGACGCCGAAGTCAAATGAGCAAAAGTTTCTTGCTTCTTTTTTTCAAAAAAGAAGACCTTCCCTTTTTGAAAAAAAGAAGCAAAAAACTTTTGCTCTCTTAGGTTTCGCACTTTGCTGCTAACCTGGGGGCATGTCTGATTCTATACTCCCCAAGTCTTGGCCCTTCGAAGAAGCGCAAAAACTCGCGGTGCGGGCCGACCAACTCGCGCGGCGCGAGGTGCTGTTCGAAACCGGCTACGGACCGAGCGGCCTGCCGCATATCGGCACCTTCGGCGAGGTCGCGCGCACCAGTTGGGTGCGCCACGCCTACCAGACCCTCACCGGCAAACCAGCCCGCCTGCTCGCCTTCTCCGACGACATGGACGGCCTGCGCAAGGTGCCCGACAACGTGCCCAACCGCGACCTGCTGCGCGGCTTTCTCGGCAAGCCGCTCACCAAAATCCCCGACCCGTTCGGCACTCACGAAAGCTTCGGCCATCACAACAATGCCCGCCTGCGCGGCTTTCTCGACGGTTTCGGCTTTCAATATGAATTCGCCTCCTCCAGCGTCTATTACACAGCCGGCACATTCGACACGGCGCTGAAACGCCTGCTGGAATGTTTCGACGAAGTGCTGGCCGTCATGCTGCCGTCGCTCGGCCAGGAACGGCGCGAAACCTACGCCCCGATTCTCCCCATCCACCCGCAAACCGGCATCGTCATGCAGGTCCGCATCGACCAGGTGGACCCCGCCGCCGGCACCGTGTTCTGGACCGATGATGACGGCCGCAAATTCGAAACCTCCGTCTATGGCGGCGGCGCGAAATGCCAGTGGAAGGCCGACTGGGCAATGCGCTGGTACGCGCTCGGCGTGGACTACGAAATGTCCGGCAAGGACCTGATCGACAGCATGAAACTGTCTACCCGCATTTGCCAAATTCTCGGCGCCAAACCGCCGATCGGCTACACCTACGAATTGTTTCTCGACGATCAAGGCCAGAAAATCAGCAAAAGCCGCGGCAACGGCCTGTCCGTCGAGGAATGGCTACGCTACGCGCCGCCGGAAAGCCTGTCGCAATTCATGTACAACCAGCCGCATCGCGCCAAGCGGCTTTATTTCGATGTCATTCCCCGCGCCGCCGACGAATATCTCGCCAATGTGGAACGTGCCCGCAACGAGGAGCCGGAAACGCTGAAGGCAAACCCCGCCTGGCATTTCCACGCCGGCCGCATCCCCGACAACGCCGGCAGCCCCATTTCATACACCATGCTGCTCAACCTCGCCAGCGTGGTAAACGCCGACAACCCCGACATGCTCTGGGGCTTTATCCGCCGCTACAACCACCAAGCCTCCCCCGAAACAATGCCGTTCCTCGCCCGCCTGGTCGAACACGCAACCGCCTATTACCGCGACTTCGTCCGCCCCGCCAAGAAGTTCCGCCCTGCCAACGACATCGAACGCGCCGCGCTCGCCGACCTCGCCGAAACACTCCGCGGCATGGACCCCGCCACCCACGCCGAAACCATCCAGACCGCCGTCTACGAGGTCGGCAAACGCCACCCCTTCGCCGCCCTGAAGGAGTGGTTCGGCTGCCTCTACCAGGTCCTGCTCGGCCAACAGGAAGGCCCCCGCTTCGGCGGCTTCGTCGCCCTCTACGGCATCAGCGAAACCGTCGCCCTCATCGAAGCAGCCCTGACTTCGCGCGCGGCTTAGGAAAGGCAGGAAGCAGTTCTTTTTTGAAAAAAAGAACCAAAAAACTTTTTCCCGTAACGCGGATCAGCGCAGCGCCGTCCGCCACCGCACAATCACCATAGATTTTCGTTTCTTATGCCGACGTTCGGACGACAAACGTCAGCGCAAAAGGGGTGGCGGCAGTCCGCCCTCTCGGCACGGCAGTTTCGCACGGCACGACGTGGACTCTGGCGAACCTGCAGAATTGGCGATGCGTCGGTCTCAACACGGATTGGTAACATCGCCCTCTTTCAGTTTGCATCCGTGTTCCCAACTCTCTTTTCTCCTAAGGATCCAACCGAAACACCGCCCCCGAAAAATACTTGGTATCCTGAAATGCCGTGCCATACAGCGCCCCATCGCCACCGAGCAGCAGCCCCCCATTCGGCTGAATCGCGGACGGCTTGTTCGCTACCAGCTCAAAACTATGCAGTGTCACCAACGACCATTTCTTGCCGCCGTTTGCCGGCGGCAGCAGGTGGAACAGCGTCCCATACCCGTACACGCCGCCATTGAAATTAGCGCCATAAAACCCGCCGCCGCCATCCGGCGTGAGCGCCCCCGTCGGCGTGGCCCCATTCGATCCATTGAACCGGAACAGAGTCTGCGTTTTCCACGTCTTGGCGCCGTTGGCCGGTGGCGTAAGTTCATACACCGCACCGGGGGTTCCGTCGCCCAGCCCAGACGCGGTGCCATACAACACGCCGCCAGCACCCGGCACCAATCCACCCGCCGGCGACGAATCGACCTCGCCGAAACGAGCAATCACCGTCCGCGTCCATTTGGTGCCGCCGTTCTGTGGCGGGGTCAGCATAAACGCGTCGCCCTGGCTGCCAACATGCCGGCCGCCCGAAAACGCCGTGCCATACAGCGCACCACCCGCGCCAAGATACAGCGGCGCGATCGGTTGGCCCCCGGCCACTTCGTTCTGGGGGAAAAAGCAAAGCCGCGCGAAACTCCATGTGCCGCCCTGCTGTGCCGGCGGCGAAAGCTTGAACACAGTTCCCCAGCCCTCGCCATGGCCCGCGCCGGCGAGCGACGTCGTCCCATACAGCGCACCGGCATCATCGATCACCAACCCCGCGTCAGAGTCTGCCCCCTCGCGGTTTGCCCGCAACGTCCATAACTTCTCGAAACGCCATTTGGTCGCGCCATTCACCGGCGGCGAAAGCTTGAACACCGTTCCCCAGAGTTGTCCGAGATTGCTGCCGGCCGAATTTGTTCCGTACAGCGCGCCGGACTTGTCCATCACCAGCCCGCCCGCCGGGCTGGCGCCGTTCGCGCCGTGAAACACCCAAAGCGTGGTCAGCGTCCATTGCCCGCCATTCTGCGCCGGCGGCGTCAGTTCGAACACCGTGCCCGCCCCGTCCTCGCTGTTGCCGCCCGTACTGGTGGTGCCATAAAGGTTGCCGTTCGCATCAGCGATCAGCCCCGCCTGCGGATTGCCGCCGCTATGTCGCCCGGTAAATTGATACAGGGTCGTATAGTGCGGGTTGCCCCACGCGGCCGGCGCGGCAACCAGCAGTTCGACGGCGATCACATACAGTCCGATTTTCATGCCAGTTCCCCTATGGCCGGTCGGCAGATTGGCGAAATTCGTCCGCCATGGTCAATCCGCATGGCGCCGCCGGCCGGGAAGTTCATCCGAACGTCACAACCTGGCCGCCCCCCCATTGGAGCATGATCGCTTCGGAGTGGACGAAGAAAGGCCAGGTGTTCTGCCCCCTGGACCCCCGCTAGAGCGGCTTCAGCATGACTGGAAAATCGTCGGCGTCCTTCTGGCCGCTCCAGCTCTGTTGTATGCCGAGCATTTGTTTCAGCCTGAGGCTGCCCGCCTAGATTGGGCGATTCCAGTCAGGCTGAAAATGCTCTAAGCACCGCTCTTACGCGCCTGGTATCAGCGCTCGCACATATCCCACCGTCCATGGCGTACACCGGCGACAATGTCGGCGCCTGCCGCGAAACCAGGGAGGGTGGCGGTGGGCTTACGCTTACCTTCAAAATCGCAGCCCGACCGCCGCAAAATGAATGACCCGCGGCTCCAGTGTCGCTGCGCGCGGCGCTTCTTACCGAATAACGCCCATGACGGATTCGTTGCCGACTTCGAAACAACATTCGTCCGACGAGGCCGAGACGCTGCCGATCGGCGTTGGCGACACGATCTGGGTGTACTGGCCGTCCGTAAAGCCGAACGCGTTGGCGATGTCGCCGCCGTTCAGCGTGCCGATCAAGTTGCCGCTCACGTCATAAAGATTGACGTAATTGTAGGAATCGGGGCTGCCCCAGATAAACGCGACCGAACTGGCCGGCTGCTTCAGCATAAAATCCACGCTGCCGCCGTCCATCGACAGAAACGGGCTGCCCGCCAGGGGTGAATTGCCATAGGGGCTGGTGCCATTCGCATCGGTGCCGGAGGTAACGTTGCCGCTCGTGCTCGTGGGTTTCGGCAAGCGGGCAACCTTTGGAAAGCGGAGAATGTTGACGGTGAACCCATCCACGACGGCGGTGTTGAGAACTTTTCCCGGCGTCGCCGCAATTGCGCTCGTGCTGAAGCAGGCGGCCAGCATGAATGCGGCCAGATTTGTGTGCGCGCGTACCATTGGTATTTCTCCTGATTACGAACCACTTTCAAACCGGGTTTGTAACCGCGTCGGTTCTTGTTTATTTTTAGGATGGACGCAACTCATTTTTTTGACGCAAGTTTCGCTGCAGGTGTTGTCGGGTGCCGGTGACTGCCGCAGAAAATCCGTGCGGCCCGACACCCCCCGGGCGTGAGCCGCCACGCGCCTCCCACTGCCCGGTTTGCGCATCACCCCAATATCGCCGAAATACCGCCCTCGATGCTCCAGCCTTCCATGTTCCAGCCTTCCATGCTCCAGCCTTCCATGCTCCAGCCGTTCCCCACCGGTGTTTGGTGAAACCAGGTCCGCACGACGCGCCACCCGCCTCCATCGTCAGCATCGCCGCCCTCAAGCGCGCGGCGCGGCACTTGCCGGCCGTGCTGGGCGTGCTGCTGCTGATCGGCGCGATCTATGTCGTGCAGCGCGAATTCCGCCACCTCAACGTGCGCGAGGTCGGGCGCGCGGTGCAGAACATGCCCCGCCGCGCCCTCATCATCGCCGCGCTCTGGAACATCGCGGCCTACGGCGTGCTGACCTTCTACGACCGGCTGGCCACCATCTATGCCGGCCACAGGGTCAGCTACCTCCGCACCGCATTCGCCAGCTTTTGCGCCTACGCGCTGGCCCATAATCTCGGCTTCGCCGCGGTGTCGGGCGCCGCGGTGCGCTACCGTCTATATGCCAATTGGGGCCTGACGCCGCCGCAGATCGCCAAGGTGATCGCCTTCTGCAGCCTCACCTTCGGCCTCGGCGGCATGTCGCTCGGCGGCGCCATCCTGTTCGGCGAGCCGGGCGCCGTGCCGTGGTTCGGCACCCATGTGCCACGCCTGGCGCTGCACGCCGTCGGCGCCCTGATGTGGGCTTGCGTCGCCACCTATGTCTTCGTGTCAACCCGCTTTCCGGTTGTGGCCCTGCGCGGCCGCACCATCGAACTCCCCGGCTGGCGCATGGCGCTGCTGCAAGTCGGCCTGGCGACCCTCGACGTCGCTGTCACCGCCAGCATCTTCTATGCCCTGCTGCCGCCGGCCCATCGCATCACGTGGTTACGCTTCGTGGCGGTCTATCTCGGCAGCTACGCCGCGGGCCTGGTCGCCAACGTGCCCGGCGGCCTCGGCGTGTTCGACGCCGCCATCCTGCTCGGCCTGTCGGACTATCTGCCGGCGCCCGTGGTGCTCAGCGCCCTGCTGATCTTCCGGCTGTATTACTACATCATCCCGCTGTTCCTCGCCGGCGCCATGTTCGCGGGCAACGAGTTCCTGGTGCGGGCACAGGCCGTGCCGCGCTTCGGCGCTGCCCCACTGGCCGGTGCCCCGCTGGTTGGTGCCGTGGGGGCCGGTGCCGCCGGGGGGGGGGTGCGCGGTCTTGTGCCGGGGGGTCTGCCTGGGGCTCTGCCGGGGGGCGAGCCGGATTTCGCGGTGGCCGCATCGGTGGGCGGCGTCGCGGTGTGCGGCGCCATGCTGCTCGGCGTCGGCGTGCTGGACACGCGCCCCGACTTCTCGTGGATGGATCCGGGTCTGGCGGCCTTCGCCACCAGCGCCGGCCAATACGTCCCGAGCCTGATCGGCGCCGCGCTGATGGTGCTCGCCATCGGCCTGTCGCAGCGCGTGACGCTGGCCTGGGGCGCCACGATCGTCATGCTGCTGGCCGGCGCCGCTGTCACCGGGCTGCAAGGCGAGCCGTGGTGGGTGCCGGGATTGCTGGTCATCGCGGCGCTGTCCATCGCGCCGTTCCGGGACATGTATTACCGCGCCGCACGGCTGACCAGCCACACGCTGCGTCCGGGCACGCTGCTGCCGTTGCTCGGCCTGCTCGGCGCAGTCCTGTGGCTCGCCAATTTCGTGCCCACGGTTCACCGCCTGGCACGCAGCTCCTGGTGGGCCGTGGTGCTCAGCGCACAGACGCCGACCAGCGTGCGCGCCGCCGTGGCCCTGGCCGTCATTCTGCTGCTGGTGGCACTCTGGGGCGTCATCCGGCCCGGCCGGGTCACCGCGGTGCCGTGGAATGCCGAGGGCCGGCTGCGCTACGCCGCGTTCGGCGCCCTGCCACCGCCGGAGGCCGACGGCCTGATCATGGGCGAACTCGGGCGCGCGGGCATTCCGTTCCGGCGCGTCGGCCACGTCCTGCTGGGCCTCGGCGATCCGGCCGGCGCCGAGAGCGACCGCGCCGCCGCCGTCTGGCGGCTGCGCGACCTGGCGCAACAGGAAGGCCGCCACGCCGCAATCTGGCGCGCCGGCACCGGCATGTTGAAGATCTATAACGAATTGGGATTGACCGCGCTGCCCCTCGGGCCGGACGGACTCCCCGCCGAGCTCGAATCAGAATTGCCGGCACGCCAGTTTCTCTGTTGCGTCGCCGAGCGTGACCTGGTCGAACTGCTGCCGAAACTTGCCGCCCTGGGCCAGCGGCGCTTTCAAACACGTGCGGGTGTCCAGAAACCCGGCGGCGCCGAACCTGAGTAGCGGTTTGTTGCTTATGGCTCCTTGGCTTTTGTGCCGAGGCCAATCTTCTTGGCCAGCGACGAGCGATGCTTGGCATAGCTCGGCGCCACCATCGGATAGTCCACCGAAAGGCCCCATTTCTCGCGATATTGTTCCGGCGTCATGTTATAGGCGGTGGACAAATGCCGCTTCAGCATCTTGAGCCGCTTGCCGTCCTCCAGGCACACCAGATAATCCGGAAAAATTGATTTCTTAATGGGAACGGCAGGCGCCTGCCGCTCCGGCACCGGCACCGGCACGGCGTCCTTGCCGATGCCATTCAGCGTTCGATACACGTCCTGGATAAGCGCCGGCAAACCGTCAGGTGCCACCGGGTTGTTGGACACGTGTGCAGCAACAATCTGCGCCGTAAGGCCGAGCATCTCAATCGACAATGGCTGCTCCGCCATGGTCCACCTCTCTTCTTGTCCTTATCTTCACTTATATACGGTTGGACCCGACCGTTTCGCAACCCGCAGGCCAATATTTATGCAAAGTGCTGATCTGTCACAGTCGAATACGCCGGATGATACAATCGATATCACACGCGAGACGTGCCCGATGACCTATGTCCGCACCCGCCTGAAGCTGGACGGCATGCGAAAAGGGCAGATCCTGGAGGTTCGATTGCGCGGCGCCGACGCCGTCAATAACGTGCCGCGCACGGCAGCCACACAAGGCCACATCGTCGTTTCACGGCAAAGCTGCGATGACGGAACTATGATTTTACGGTTGCGCCGCGGCTAGGGATATTCTCCCAAAAGTTGAAACAACCCCCCGCGCGTCCGGCAAAATCATCTCCCGCGGGACTGCACGCCGCCGGGTGGACGGCAGTCCGCCGTCTCGGCACGGCAGTTTCGCACGCCAATTCGCAGGTCAAAACGTGGACTCTGGCGAACCTGCAAAATTGGCGATGTGTCAGTTTCAGGGCGGATTGTTCAATTTGTCATGGAAAACGCATGGTCGGCCGAAGCCGTAGGGTGGACTTCAACCCACCAACGCCCAGCCGCCAGACCACCGCAAAATGAACGCCTCACGGCACCAGCTTGTTGTTTGCAAAGCATTCGTATCAGCCCCCAGCTCCAAGCGCGATCGGTTCAAGTTGACGAGGTTGAACGGTCGATCGCGCTCGAGCCCGTTGTTTGAGAGCGTGATTCACGCCGCCGGCTATTCCCTCAAGCGATCACGCTCTAGAGCGGCTTCAGCCTGACTGGAAAATCGCCAGCGTCCGTCGGGCCGCTCCAGGTTGTTGTTTGCAGAGCATTTGTATCAGCCTCAAGATGCCCGCCTCAATCGAGCGATTCCAGTCAGG